>Ga0049105_1001183_pt1 | contig 11055 bp, 8 predicted proteins | sample WorMetvaBAHAMAS1_FD_61260 | JGI IMG/M metagenome (GOLD analysis project Ga0049105, IMG submission 61260) | Worm MetaG Olavius vacuus BAHAMAS.1 | ecosystem: Host-associated > Annelida > Digestive system > Unclassified | place: Germany: Marburg | collected 2013-04-09 | reverse complement strand
CAAAGAAACTTTGTAGCAGACTTTCTTCAAGCGAAGTCCGATTTTTTACGCAAATCGGCCGTTTTGCGTTTTTCAGACCCCCTTTGGGGGACTTAGGGGCAACGTACGACGATCATCTTAAGCTTATTGGAAAGCGCGTAGTGGACTTCCTATTAATCCTATTAATTGAACTTTTTTCGCTAGGTGTTACGGCTGAGGCGCTAGGAGCGATTATCGGTTGAAAATCGGCGATTTTGCTCCAACGGGGGCCGGCTGACCCCAAATTTCAAATAGAAGGGGTCGCCCCCACCATTCTTCTTCTCAGAAAACTAGGCTAAATGTTCTTTCATGTGGTATATAAATCTGGCAGATCTTTCTACCGTTTTGTCACAATCTACGCGTGTGACGGACGGACAGACGGACGGACGGGCAGACAGAATTCTCATCGCTAGACCGCGTCTGCATTCCATGCAGCGCGGTAAAAAAAGTTACCAATAATACGCCGCTGAATGCATATGCCTGACATGCCTAAGCCCAATAAAGATTGACAAAGCAACATCAAATCACCGCAGCATCATTAATAAGGTCAGTTTATTTAGAAATAAAATGATTCCTATCAATGTAAATGAGACAAAAACCGATGTATTTATTGCTAATATTTCGAGGCGTTCTCGCTGGAATCTATTAATATTTTTATTATATTTTGTAATGTTTTTTATTTAAATAAACGTTGGCAAAATAAACGAAAGGTTAAAAACGTAAAAAACCATGATAAGAATAAAAAAGTAAGAGATTTGTTATACCTATGTTTAAGATTTCAGTAAAATATCTGCAAGCATATATTGCACATTGCACTTATTTCTGCATACGTTCAGGCACAGCTCATGCCGATGGGGCCGATCCAGTAAATGGCAGTAATAACCCAGGCCCCTATGCTGTTGAGGGGAAGGAGGCTAAAGCCTGATTGGCTGTCCCGCTGTAGAACCATCACCACCGCGGTATGAGCTTTATAGTATCTGTGAGAATGTCGTCGGCGTAAATATTGCAGTAGTGCGGGTGATTTCGTATTCGGCAGCGAACATAAACAGACCGACAAGAAGGTGAGATGCGTGATTTAACATTTCCTGCTCTGCCACTGCGACAATGCAACGCGTCCGAACGTGCATTTATCACAGTGACGCGCGTCTGCTTGTTCAGCTGATCCAGTACGCAGGCTTACGTTATCGCTGCTGCCGCTGCTGCTGCTGTTGCTGCTGTACTTATCCAGCAATGCACCAACAGTCATTTGTACTGATGTGGTCGCATGATCGATCATAGCATATAACAGTAGCTGCAGTCCGTGCCGGTTCTCGCCTGTTTCGATTCTTCAGTTTCATATACTGTCAATAACGATACTCGTGCTATTTTTGTGCCCCTAACAATACGCGGTGGAGGCATTGTGTGTTCGGGACTGCCGCCCGGCTGTCCGTCCGTCCGCTAACACCTATTTCGCGTGACGTCATATCTCCGTACTCAGTGAGGGATTTCAATGAAACTTGCCATACATTTTCGTCATGTGAGCGGGCATTAGGTGAAGGTAAAGGTAAACGTGGCTTTGTATAGCGCCTTGTCGTGAACACACCTCTATGGCGCTCAGGTATGGCACGCGTTCTCAAGGGATCTCAGTTTTACCTGCACACCCCGCGTTCATCCGCTAACAGAATGAACCATACATGCCTTCGCCTTTGCAGCCGAAGCTGGTACTCATGTACCGACCCCCCGGGGGGTGGAAGGCTGAGTTGGCTTTGGCCATTACTGAATATTTTCAAGGTCAAAGGTCAAGGGTCAAGGTTATGACCAGACCGAATGCTATAATGGCTGGGGAATGCATTCGACGGTGTGGTGTGAAGGCCAATTTGTTATAGTATGAAGCTATAGATTATAATAACGACGTCAAAGGATAAAAATTGTTTAAGAACAGTTTTTCATCGTTATCATCAACTTTATTACAGTGTATTCGATGACAGAACGCTACGAAGTACAGCAGCTGACACGCAGGACAGCACTATATACACTATATGGCACTCAGGCCAAGTACAACCAACGGCAGGGTTTAGCATGGGCAAATAAGCTGCCAATACAACGGCGATAAAGTTACTAACGATCCGATCAGCACACCGGCCATCACCCCGTAAGCATTCACCAGATTAGTTTGAAGTTTAAAATGAATGTAGATGCTAAAAATAATCATCAGTGAGCTACGGCGTTTGAAATGCGCAGAATTCAACATGAAATTTAACCAAAAAATGGGAAGAGCTACGTTATGGATAGAGATGAGCGGGAATGTCTTTTTCAATCCCATTCCCTCCCATTCTCGATGGTTCATTCCCATTTCCATTCCAAATCCCAGGTTTAGCCTAGCTTTATTCCCATTCCCTTCTCATTCCCGTCGGTTATTCCCATTCCCTCCCGCTCCCATTCTCGTACTGCTAGTAGTATCTCGATCAGATAACAAATGACCGGTGAACTTAACAATGCACAGAACATAACTGTTATAAAAAGAAAAAAATTCAACCAAATCCTCAAATATACACATTATCAAAGCAAGCAGTGTCTCATGGACATCCAGAGTGAAACCTAACCTAACAATCTATGACATTAGGATTAAATTACTATGCAAAAACAAGAGTGGGTTAACAGTTTCTGGAGATCAGCTACTTGTGGGCGGGTAATGGGAAAATGTGGAGTTTTTATTCCCTACCATTCCCATCAAGCCATTCCCATTCCCATTTCCATTCCCATGATACTAGCTTGGCGATTCCCATTCCCATGAGAATTCCATGGGACCCACGGGACCCATTGGAATTCCCAATATATAGGCCTACTCATCTCTAGTCATGGATAGCTTTGACGAAATCCTGGTATAGACTACTGTATTGGCTCGTTTGGTCTCTTGACAGCTGTGTCTTGGAAAATATTCCTGTATCGGAATATCTGTCTAGACACCATCACTGCTCGGCGCAATATTATGCATGAATCTGTGTAGGTTTTATAGGTCTACATCGCAGCTCGCAGCTACAGCGCGGTCGTACGTCAAACCACAGACGCCGTTCGTCGTCGTCGCACGTACGTCGTACATGAGACTACCATCATCATCCTCATCCTCGTCGACGTATATAGTGATGGGCAAATCCAAATCGCGGTTCGATTATTTATACCGGATGACTTTGTATTAGGGCTGTAGAAGTGAGTTGTAAAAGAACCTAGGTTTTAGGTTTTTTACAGAAAAAAAAACTAAAATACCTCAATAGTCCAAATTTTTGGTTTTTTGGTTTTTTTGAAAAACCTTAAAAATCCAGATTTTAGATTCACAGTTACAGCAGAAAACTGTTGCCTTTTAGTCTAATTAGTTGTGTTTATAGCTATGCTATAGAAGTCTGAACATGGCTATGTGGCAGGAGGAAGGGTGTATGATAACTGTATACGTATGAGATATTCTTCTTGAATTTCTGGGTCATAATTTTGTGTCCGGTCTTCGTAAATTAAAACCTAAAAAATTTACAAACCTAAAAAAACCCTTTAAAACCTAAAAACCTACAATTTAAAATTTTTTTTTGTAAAAAACCTACGTTTTTTCCAGCCCTGCTCGGTATAAACTGATAGCATTCAGCTTGAAATTACTTCGATCCATGTTCTTTAAAAATAGCAGACGCACATTTTATGATCTTGAAAAAAAACACAGACATATAGGCTTTAGTAACTCTGATGCATACGGCGAAAATGGCTTTTTAATTTCGATTTTCTGACGAAAAAAGTTTGCAACATGCAAGATTTCACTCGGATCTGCCCAGCACTACTTTCATCATCGTCACCATCATCATCAGCCGCCGCTGTTCCTATAGAATATTCATCCGTCGCTGTTCATGTGCGATATTCCGTCATCTCCAGTCTCCCTCTGTGCAGTGTACGTACACGTATCTTTCAGCACGTCACGCTCGCCGATTTAATGACGCAGTTGAGTTTTCCAGCGAAGTGAGAACGTTGACACCGCTATTACAGAGAAAAATATTTTCAAAAGAATTCGGCTCGGTCCGTCTCCGAAATGACCTAAAATGTGTCGATTGGAACGTTTTTTCTCCTGTCTCTTCCGTTTTTCTGTTGTCTGTCTCTTTTTTTATTAGTCACAGTTCGTATGTTTGTGTTTTTTTTGTAGTTTGTAGTCTTTGTGTGTGTATGTATGCGTGTGTTCTATGGGCCTTGTGCCTGAAATAAAACTATTGATTGAACTATTGACTACCCATCCAGCATAGATTTGTCGATGTACGTTAAATTAATTGAATTTTTTTTCTAATTTTTTCTTTTTTTTCTTTTTGTACACATATGGCGAATAAACGTGCTCATCATCATCATCATCATCATCATTATGCCGTTATTATTTAGTATCCTTCAGACCCTTGGGTGTGTAGAATGTAAGATCTTAAGAGTTAAACTTAAAATAAAAGCTAGAGTGACTGTTGGTCCGGAACATCATCGAACACAAAGGTGTTTTGCAGTAAAACAGAGTTAAGTAAGTAAGTAAGTAATCCTTTTATTTTTTGACAGACAAACGCCAACAAGAAGGTGCACAAAATGACACATAGTAACTATAACAAAAATACATAAACTAAGTAAAATGTGTGTGTGCAACTTTAATACAGCATTACCGATAAAAAAATTAAACAAAAAAGAAAATACATGAAAATGAATAACAACGACTAGCAACCCAAGCAACAGCACAAGCAATTAATATGCTCCATCAAAAGCACATCGCAAAAGAAATGAATGTTTATAGAGGTCATAGTGGCAGTAGAGGAGAGCAAAAGCACAGTGAGAAGTGTGGAGTTTCATTGGCATAAATTTCAATGGGGAAGTAGCTGGTGAATACAGTGGGTGCTATGCAACATACTTCTGAACAATTTCATATCTGCATCATGAAGAAGTTCAGACATTCTAAGATTGCCATTATAGCCCCATCGGATGGCTTTACACAGATAAGCATCAATTTTGCCAATCAAGTCAGCAGTCAAAAAACTGCCACAAGATGGCAGGGCATACAAAATGCGCGAGACAATCAGGGCACAGAAAACAGTATGGAGTTCTTTAGAGGGAAGGCCTTGGCCCTTCAGACACTTAAACAAATAACTACGTTGATTACAGATTGCGAGAATATTCCTAACTTGCTCATCGAATTTAATATTATGAGAAAAAGTAACTCCAGGCAACTTAGCAGATACAACCTGCTCAATGCCAGTTACAAGAGAAGGTAGCGAATAACGTGCCGAGGGTTTATGAAAAACAACTTCTATAGTTTTACGGAGATTAACAATCATACGGTTATCTGCAGCCCACTTTAGTACATTATTAAACTCATCATTAATGTCACACATTGTCACAAAAAGCGCCATCCACACAGCCACGTAGGGGCGGGGTTAATTTTGTGTAACATACAGTGGCGGCGGGAAGGGGGGGGGCAAAGGGTGGCATCTGCCCAGGGCGGCACTGTGCAGGGGGCGGCATTTGGAGGGGCAAAAATATGGAATTTTGAAATTTGGACGCTTCTGGCGAATTGGCGTTTGCATTGCAGGACGGATTCAGCGGGTTCGTTATAGGCTAGCAGGCTTTAGCAGCTGAGAGATGAAATAGCAGAACAGTTTTCTTATTGGCAGTTGCAACTGATCAACCTAAGTTCCATTGCATTACGTAATTACACCCCAACTTAGCGTACTGTTCAGGGGCGCAACCACTGCTGAAAAGTTGAGGGGGGCCAAGGTTTGGGTCCCAACATCGGGGTGCTTGCACCCCGCGCCCGGCCAAAGGCCGAACTGGGTGTTGGGTGCGGTCGCCCCCTCCCATTGTGATGGTCCGGGGGTATCACCCCCTGAAATTTTTTTGAAAACTCAGATGCTAAATCCTCCATTCTGATGACTACTTGCTGTGAAATTTGTTGTTTTTTTAAACCACCGCCAAGAAGTTGGGGGACCAATACATTGTTGGCCCGGGCCCCCAACCTAAAAGTTGGGGGACCAGTCTCCCCGGTCCCTACCGTTGTTGCGCCTATGGTACTGTTCACAGTCCACACTAATGCCATCGTTGTCACCATAAGAATATCAATTGGAGATCAGATTGTGGGGGTGGGGGCGGCATCAAAGACGTTTGCTCCGGACGGCAAAGACCCGCGCGCCGCCACTGGTAACATATCTTATATGGGAATGAGTACTGTTTACTGTCTATTCTCACCAGGACGTTCAAACGGTTTGTGCATCGAAAAAAACTAAGTTCGTGACGTGTAGTCTTACAGCGAAACTGATGAGTCACTTTTCACTGCCACGTTATAGCCAGTGTGTGACAGCCCGTGCAATCTCAAAATGTCGAATTTAGATCTGCAACGGGGAGTAAACTGACGATGTAGGTTTCTTATTGAATAACTGTAGGCCTGCCCCTATTACATTGCAGTGGCGACGCTGGCCGTTAGTTTTCGTGACGCGTACGCCATGCGCCGATTCATTGTAACTTATATTACTCCATTCTGTTCACTTCCCGTGGATACACCAGCTTGTAACTTCGTATACTACAATATACTGTTGTTTCTCAGCGGGAGAACAGTACTATTATTCGATCGCGTATCACGACTTGCATTGCAGGTCGGAACCCGCTAGAGTTGTCCGTATAACACAGTCAACATTAGAATTTAGTGTGGCCATATATAAGAAGGCCCTGTGAAATTACTGCCTCTCGAACTTTTTGAGGAAACAATTTTCCTACATATACCACGTAATTTAAATTTTTATCAAGGGCTCTACATGTACATTAGCCGTTCGAGGCACCTCCTGCCCAGTAATTTTGTACCCGTGCTCAGGCTCTTTTAAATATAAGCTAGACAAGTTCCTTAGTAATCAGGATATTATTTTTGATTACAAGGCTGAATTAACTGGGATAGGAAGTACCGTTAGCAGTTTTATTAATAATTTTGATTGACAATATACATATTGTATAAATTATGCTCTATCTAAGCTGGACGGCACAGAGGCTAGGGCATGCGCCTTTGTCTAAAAACCTCTTTTGCTATGCTTTGCTTTGCACCCTCTCCCTTCGACGGGTCCGGTTATCCGCGTCCGCGTTTACGGCGAATTTTGGCTCGTTCGCGTGCGCTGTGTTGTCGAAAGTCACGTGTATGCCGCTGCATAAACGAGTGATGTACGGAGACGCAACGTCATCGTCAATTACAGCTATAACTGTTGCCTGTTGTGGGTCGATTATAATGCGCGGCTCGTTCACGCTCGACTTTCCTGCGCGGCGGTCATTAATAAAACGCAATAGCATATCGGCCAACATATAGGCCTAGCATTATATCAGACAGCGGCCGCAGCAGTGGCCGCATCGACGCGTTCCCGCGCTTACATTTTTCATAGGCAGGGCGGTTTCTCCGACTGTATTGTTATCCGAAGTTCTTAAAACGTTTCCGCATAATATCGGGCGAAGGCGGACGTCTCGTCGTGATCGCGTCGGACAGTATGAACTAGACTTTATGGTACCATTAACGCCCGTTTTACTAGCCTAGGCTATATAACCCATTGCGCTCATTGTGATTGCATGATGGTACAACACGCAGATTTTGCGCTTGTCCATCATTTATTGGTCAACTCATAGGCTTAGAGAAGCAAAAAGAGTGCAGAAAACACCAAAGAAAACCTGTGACACAATTGGTTATTTTTTAGCAATTGACAACAACAACAACAACAATCAATCAATCAATCAATCAATCAATCAATAGATCCCCTCACCCCGTGCTTCCGCGGTCTATGATAGCTCTTTGATCTCTTACGACTAATTGAGTATTTGAGTTTGCTGGTTTCGCTAAAAGGCTCAGTCACTCGGTAGTAGCGATCGACGTCGTTCGGAGTGAACTGATTCAAATATCAGGTCAATTAATAACTTAAACTGCAGCCAAGACGTACAGCCAGGTCACTAATTCTTAGGGTGGAAATGTTTTCCGTTAATTTTGTAAACACTTTTTGCAAACCTGTATTCTGTCATGACAGCCTTAAAATGTCGCCGGTATTGATACTTTTGAAGTAGTTTCCTTACCAGCTGTCAACAAAAATTATCAAATCACATTGTTCAAAATTTGCCCGTTCTTCGTGTTATCAGTTAATTTTTTAACATTTTGGTAAATACTGCGCGATTCTACTGCAAACGGTTGCAAAATGACGTTGCATTAAACTTTGTGCAATTTTTTCCTGGACCACTGTGTAGTTGCACGCACAATATGTACTCAGCTGTGCGACGTCAATCACTCATACGGAAGTCGCTATAGGCTGTCTGTAACTTACGGGTATCAACCGTATCATACTGGTTATACCGCCGCGCTGGGCGCTTGGCCACGCTGCCGTCGCTGCCTCCTCCGCGGCTGTCCATCCTTATTAAACACACAACAATGATATTTCCAAGCGCAATATCATACAAGCGACGGCACTTGACGGTAGGCCTACTTTAAGAAGATTGTCATCGCAGGCCTATATAAAGCTTCTGTGCTTGGAAAAGCGACAATGTATGGAAAAACGTCCGCGTGACGTCATTTGTGAATTAGAAGTAGCAGCTGGTGCAGCAGACACGCAACGATCATCGCGTCCAGCTCGACTCAATGGAGTTTGGGGTCTCTGGAAACACCGTGGTAACTCGCTTGGATCTCTAGATTGAGACCACTTCTGACATAGCATGAACAGGTGTCGGCGATGTCACCTTGCGATTTAGAAGTAGGTAGCCTGTGCTCGTAGCGGCAGAAAATAAACATATTTTATGTTGTATCAAACAGAAACGTTAACATTATGGTAGGGAATACTACTGTCAGTTTACTTTAGTCGACACATTTGTCCATTGTCCTGTTCGCCACGTTAAGCTGGATCATTTAAAGGCCTTCAAGCTTACTCTAGGATATTTTCATTTTCTTTTATCTATTTTATGCGTGTCATTAATATTGTCAAGGTTAATTAGGGCAGCTATCAGTGTATCTTTCGTACCTTGTTGTCCTGTTCTACTGTCATTTTATTTGGTTTTATCTTAACGTGTTTGAACTTAATAAATGGAAATAAATGGAGATATTGCTAATGGCTAACCAACATTGTCGGATAAAATCGAAACATTCACATTACCGAACTTTTCTGTACACATTATCAGTGTTTTCGTTGTACAATGCTTACTCGTATCTCAGTTACGATATAAAATGCGAGCACTGTTAAAGTTGGAGACTTATTAGTCCCGCCTCCTTGGCAGTAACAGATGTCAATTAACCGACACGCCCACAATTCCCCACTACTCTTTCTCCCATTACATTACATTACATTAGAAAACTATTTATAGTGGCCTAAGTAAAAGTAACTTCAAGGACCACTATGGCGACGCAGTTATAAAACAATGTCTGCGTAAAATTGCCGAAATAAATGAGTTTTCAGCTTTTGACGAAATGTTGTCAGTGACGAGGCAAACCGGACGTCACCGCCAACTTCAACGCTGCCTCGGAAAGTGAACATGTTGACGTCGTATTTGATAGAGTTTGTGTGGACTTGTTTCATAAAATACGATGCTCTGAACATTGCATGACATTTTGCCTCCTGTAACCAGCCATGTGCTATGATATGCGTCATCGGGCTCACTCGTATGTACTACCCCAATGTAACAGTAATCAATATAAGAAATCTTTTATTAATTATTGCTTGTTCAAAGACGTGTAACCATTGCTATGCTATTCGTACTGATGCATGAACGTTTGTTGTGTGTATTTCAATAAATTGATTGATTGATTGAATATCGCTTCGTCCCATTCAATGCCACGTGCCGAGCGCCACAATGTCCCACGATGGTGTCTGCACACGACAGGCAATGTACTGTACTTCTGCCATGGTCGTTCCGTTCTTTCAGTACGTCATTGTGGCAGCGTCCACTCCAGTCCGGTGGTCGTGTCACGGGACTCGTGTCGCGTGACGTATAATGTGTCCAACCTATCCCTCCGGTCGTAAATCCAAACTGCTGCTTCTTCACTTCTCAGTTGGAAACATTTTACTCAACAAGTCGACTCGACAGGTCTCCAGTACGCCTAATGATACTTGTAGTTGTAGTAAGCAAGTAAGTAGTAAGTAAAAGTATTTTTAAGGCGCAAATGTCACGATGCGCCGTCGTTGTGTACAAGATCACTCGAGAAAATATATTGTGTATAAGATAGTCCTTCGCAGTTTCGAATTATGTACACAGGTAGAGAAGTCTCAGAATTTTTAAATCTGTCAAAACCTGACGGATGACAGTTCTATTATTACTCCAGGGCTGCTACCGATAACAGAATTAGTCAGCTGAACTGTTAATAATTAATCGATTAATGTTCAATTAATTCAAAACGTACAAAACACCAACACCCAACTTCACGTAACGCCACTTGCAAAGTTGTCAAATCGCCACAGTACCGTAGACCACATAAAGTACGAGTATTAACATCGAATTTCATTAATTTTAATTTAAAAAATAATATAACTCAGTGATGCTTCATGCATGTTGTATTTTATGCATTGTGCAATTTACTGAAAAAATGCACTAACAATGCAAATCGACTACGATTAGGGCTGCCGCGAGTACTCGAATAGTAAACTAGTGAACTACTCGAGTACTCTAAACTTTCCGTTTCCGGTTACTATTTCCACTTCCGGTCATCGTCTCCAGTCATATTCGTATTTACCCGAACGTGACTACGTGGCAAATAGTGATTTTGGACATGTCGAAGGCTTTATCTTGGGAACAATGCAAGATATGTTACTATTAATCGCTAATAGGAAGTCGCATATGAGCTTTCCATTGGTACCCAAATCGGTGACTTTGAATGACCTTGAACGGCGTAATAGCCGGAGTAATGGACCTTACTTTGCTTTATTTCATCGGATTTGGTAGATTTCGGGGTTCATCACAGGCAGCACGGTAGTGCTGACCTGTTGTAAGGGCGACGGTCAAAGTCAATGGAAGACCCCCATTTTTGGCCCCTCACAGCTCGGAAACCCCTTAACCGATTTCGATAAAATT
>Ga0049105_1001182_pt1 | contig 11055 bp, 9 predicted proteins | sample WorMetvaBAHAMAS1_FD_61260 | JGI IMG/M metagenome (GOLD analysis project Ga0049105, IMG submission 61260) | Worm MetaG Olavius vacuus BAHAMAS.1 | ecosystem: Host-associated > Annelida > Digestive system > Unclassified | place: Germany: Marburg | collected 2013-04-09 | reverse complement strand
CACTAATAGGAAGTCGTATATGAGCTTTCGATTGGTACCAAAATCGGTGACCTTGAATGACCTTGAACGGCGTAATGGCCGTTACATTGCGTTATTTCACTGAATTTGGTAAACATGCGTCCACACGTAACCGCCGCGTCGATCTGTGGCGAATGCAGGAGTCTATTGTATTTTGTAGTCGTGTACGATGTCGTCGTACAGAAAGTTCACGTTCGCTATCTCATCTCCTGATGAGTTTCTTGTATTCCTAGAGAGCAATATATACATCTTTATTCACCAAATAATGGTAGCATGAATGAAAAAATATACATACGTAGAAAAAATAAGCAATAAAAATACAGAAGCAGAATTAAACAACATGCAAACGCCTAGGCTATTCGCATGACATAGGCCTGTCTACAACAGTCATTAACAAGCTACATGATCAATGCCTGACATACGTAATTTTCTTGACACCGATATCTATTAAGGAATCTATCATGACGATTAGTAATTAACTGCTCCACAGGGGGTATACCAAAATATTCACTAATGCCGATAAAATTTAGTTACGACAGGAAACAAATCGATTAATCGGTATGGAACGATTTTACATGGATGATAGTTTGCAAATGGCATGTAGTACTTGACATCTCGTAGTAATTTCACGTACTGAAGTGGGTCAAAACAATACAGGTAAACAAGAAGTCGACACGATAGTGTTGCACGGTTAACATTATTGCAGCATAAAAGTGTATATTTTTATACTTATCTACTTATTTACTAAACATCGATATCGATACCGATATTGCGATATTTCGTTAACATCATATCGGTATCGTATCGAACTCGAAAAAAAGTGATATCGAAGAATCACTACAACCAGTCTAAGTTTTTCTCGGCTAAGAATTCGCGCTCATATGTCGTACGCGTCCTATAATAGCTACAGCCGGTGCGTTGTTATTTCGGCGCCGCATGCACTGCGGAGCTATACAAAGTAACAGCGTTTTTTGGACGAAGAAGACCTGTTTGTCCTGTTTACTCGTCCGTCTGCGCAGTAATTGTTAGCAGGTGGGTCGGCTGATCGCACATGTAGCTTTAATACTATAGTCGCCAACATTAGTTGTAGATTTTCGCAGCGATGGAAGAACTGTGATATCATGATTGATAAACATCTGGCTATATTGTCCTCGTAATTAATATATGTGTTATCGTGCAGTGTGCTCTTCTTTAATCTTTTGTCCGTGTTTCTTTGTGTTTCACGTTTTACCTGTTTTTATTTATCTGTCTTATTAGTTTATACTGTGAGCCTACTTGCCTGAAATAAAACGTGACAATGACGACACGCTACACTGTGTCTCAAAAAACGCGACTCATTATTGTGACGATAATTTTGTCAAATCTTAACCGATTTCACAATTCTTTCACTGCTGTAAGTCTGTTAAATTTGCAACAAAATAATATATAACATAACCCGAGCGGCGCGTTTTTTTAAGATACAGTGTACATATTAGATCATTCTGTTGCCGATCACAAATTATGATCGATTGATTTAATTAGATTGAAAACAAGTTTATAAAAATCACTGTCTATCTAAATAAAACAGAATTTGAAAAGTCACTTTTTCTGCTTAATAACGAATGGAGTTTCAAAAAATATGGTTTTGTTTTCTAGTAACACTAATATATCTGGCCTAATATCAATATTTTTTCATATACTGTATATACTTTTCGCTTACATGTTTTTCACGAGCTGCGATAAAACAAGCGCAGATAAAACGTTCGATCTTGTAACTTATAAGAGATTGACGAAACATAAAACCGTCGAAAGTCAAACAACATGTGAACTGATACAATATTTTTTTTCAAATTAAAGTTTAATCTTTTATAGCTGCCATTAAATACGCTCAACTATAGTCTCTGTTTTTATGGCGTTCCGTAAAAAAAGCAACTGCAAGTAAGTAAGTGTTAAATGGCGATTGTGTATGCCACGAATTATTGATATTTGGCCAGATTTATTAATACTATTTGTATAAACGCAGTAGCACTGTACTTCAAAGCAGTAAAGGCGCCGAATATAACAGTAAGCAAACTTAATTTTTAATAGCTTTCTTTCTATTAGCCACAGAGATCAGCAGAGAGACAAGCTGTATACATTTCCAAGTAGTATATATGGACCGGTAAAAAATTACATACAGATAATTTTTTATCAGCTATTAATGTTTAGCGAATTAACGACCGTAAATAATCGTTAACAAATGAGTAGTCAGCTGCAATCGGATATCCGCTCTGGTGGTGCCATCTGGTGAATGCTTACGGGGTGAATGCCTGGTGTGATTGATTGGGGCAGTGGTGTGTTTGCTGGCTGCTTACCACGGGTCCAATTGTTCGTTAGCACGTGCAATGGACGGCCGCATATAGCGCTGCAGCATCATTGGCTCTTGCCGATCAACTGCCACTTCGATGATTGTAAAACGCGGTCGGTCAGGTTTCCCTGTAACGCGCTATATAAGAATCCCTGGCTCTAGCTTTTAGCTTTAACATTCGCATGTTTTGTTCAGAGTAGGCGCTCCACTTTCCGCCGAGTTTGTATTTTGTCTGAGTTCGAGAGAAAACAGCAGCAGGAGCCTCGCCGATCCATCACTTGCCGGCGACGAGCAATGGCATTCAGAAACTGCCGGTAAAGACGTCGAGTGTTCGGCCGGCCGACCAGACGATATTACGCAAACACAACCGGACGTCGGCCAGGCACAGACAGGTAATTCCGCCCGCCGTGACAGCACGGGAAACAGTCAACGTAATGATCACTAATCATCTAATCGCACATTGCAGTAATTACTGCGAGCGTCTACCAGTTTCTTACCTGATTCTTTAACGCAGGCTTTTGTTTCGATCCATGGTATGCTTCCATCTTTGGTTTCCTGTTGCAAAAGTATTTGCTGTGTTGTTGGAGCAAAGCGCTACGAGCAAATTCGATTGGAAATCGGCGTTTTAGAAGGGGTGGGTCAGTTTGGGCCAAAATTTCAGGTAAAAAGGGACGTTCACCGCCAGCCATTTTTGCTAGGCCAGTAAATGCCGTGCAACTTTGTCGCTGAAAGTATTCACACAAAGAAGCTTCGCAGCAGACTCTCTTCAAGTGAAGAGCAATTTTACATGGAAAACGGCCATTTTGCATTATTGAGTCCCCTTTGGGGTTTAGGAACAACGTAGGCTGTTTATCTTTAGGCTCATTGGAAAGCGCGACTTTCTATTAGTGATAATTGAACTTTTTAGCCAGGTGTTAGGGCTGAGGCGCTACTGGCGAATATCTATTGAAAATCGGCGATTCCGCAGGAACGGGGCCAGTTTGGCCCAAAATTTCAGGAAAAGGGGTCAACCCTACCAACCATTCTTCTCGTCGGAAAATTAGGATGATCGATCTTAGTAGTGTAAAAGGCCTTTTTACACTTCTGATCTTACATATGTTACCAAAAATATGGGCAGAAGTTTTTGTTTTGTTTTGTCACAATTGACGTAGCGTTTGACAGACAGACGAACAGACAGACGAACATGTTTCTCATGGCTAATACCGCCCTGAATAGTATGCAGCGTGGTAAAATGAGAAAACAACACCTTGACAGTTCGAAACGTCGTCATGCAGCATCAATGACGCTTTGATGACGTCAGTGGTAAGACACTGTTAAAATAATTTTTAAAAAGTAAATAGCTTTTAGCACTCATTCTGGTTATGGCAGTGCAAAAGCTATTGAAATCGATCAAGATTTGACAGAGTCACAATCACATGCAAGCTGCCTCTTTTTATGTACCACAACTGGTTAAGAATAACCAGAGTTACAGTCGAATATAGATTGCCCCGTTTCATGGACCACGTTATAGCTGGCTTTTGCATGCACGAATGACGATCTTCAAATTTTAGTTCTGTACGGTATATCTAATGCGTAAAATGTGGAGAGTTTTTGCATGGATTGTACGTATTTTTTACTTATTATTTGCTTTAGCCTTTAATTTTTTCCAGACATATTAACTGTTTATGCTGATTTATGCGCATTAATAAATGAATGTAAAATAAATGAATGAATAGCTAAATGATCACTAAAACACTACAAGAATTGTTGTTGTGCTGTTTGTAGATATTTTCGACGTGCTCGGCGTGACCGGCAACGTGCCCGAAAGGCAAATAAGAAGCTCCGCTACTGCGAAGAGCACAGCGCGTCCGTGTCGCTTAGTCGATCGGTGTACTTTATGACATTTCTCTGGAGAGAATCTGTTGATGGCTAATAAACCACTTTTACGTAATGGGCCACGAAAGCTACCGAATTCGGTGAAATAACGCAAAATAAGGGCCATTACGCCGTTCAAGGTCATTCACGGTCACCGATTTTGATACCAATCGAAAGCCCATATACGACTTCCTATTAGTGAATAATACTAACTTACCTCCCATCTTGCACCGTTTCCGAGATTCGGCTGGCTGATTATTGGTCAAATTTTCGCTAGCGACAGGGGGACGCTTTACTTTAACGCCCTCTCTGGGGTGACCCCCTGCGAATATCCGAATAAACTTCACCTCTCCAGAAACTAGAATGATCGCCTTCCTGTGATCGAAATCGAAAAGTTAACAAGCTCTTGAAACTATACAATTTTTTCACATCTGAAATATACGCATCAAAAATGAGGCGTTTTGTCACTGTTTTTAGCGTTTGTAATGTGTCCTTGCAGTCTTTTGACATTACGCCACCTAAATCTTTTCTTTCTATAATAATAATAATAATAATAATGATGATGATTGTCCTACCTGATGCTGAAAACCGCACGATCGTATTTTCAAAACACCGAAACGTGACGAACAGACGCACGGACAGTCAACCAGTGCTATTACAGCGGTCTGCTTTGCGAGCAATGCGGACGCGCTGTAAAAAATTATATTAGCATAATCCGCTCGCACGCTCGCACGTGTTCATGTATACGCCTATTACCCCGAGGCGTCAAAACCACAGCACTAGAAAGACTCCTAATCTATCGCGTATGCCTGTGTGCCGATGCGGCTCGGATCTCGCGAGATGTCGGTTATGTGTTTCAAGATGAGTTAGACGCGTGAAGCGTGACGTCACTGCGCCGAGTGACCTTCACCTTGACCTTCAACAGTGTGCCGCCGCCTACGCTCATCTTTCATTCCGCCAGTAATTAGTTGCGAACATCATCCGCCCACACAGCACGCGCCTTCTTCGCACACGCTACAGAACTGATCTCATGTGACGCCAACAAGCGCCTTCCGGTGATCGAAAAGTTAACAAGCTCTTGAAACTATACATTTTTCACATCTAAAATATACGCATCAGAAATGAGGCGGATTCTGACGTATATTCGGATATGTGAGAAGTGTCTAATTTCCAACAATTTTCAAATAACTTTTCTGATGTTTTTGTTAATAAGTTTCAACATCATATTGCATTATCCTAAATTTCAGTTTAAAGACTGCACTTTTGTCCCATACTTTTGTCTTATATTGTTATGACAAAGTCTAACTAGCCATCTTTTTAGTTACGTCTCTGTTTCCGAGTATGTCGATTGTCTGTCCCGTACGCATCGGATGAGTAACAAGATGCTCAGCTGTCGCAGAGAGACCGCGCTGCAGGGTGCGTTATAGTTTTGGTCAGAAGTGGAAAACTTGAACTAGGAGATAATATTTTACGGACATTATAGGTCTATCTTCAACCACTGTGTCCGGCCTGAAAATCTATCGAATTCGGTGAAAAACGCAAAATAAAGGCTATTACGGCGTTCAAGGTCATTCAAGGTCATCGAGGTCGGTACCAATCGAAAGCCCGTATGTGACTTCCTATTAGTAAGAAATAGTAACTGACATCCTATCTCATACCGTTTCAGAGTTATTGCAGCTTATTGTTAAAATTTTGGACACTTAGCGTTTTTAGCCCCCTTTGGGGAGAGGGGGCTTAGGGACAACGTACGATGTTCATCTTAAGCTCATTGAAAAGCACGTAATGGACTTACTATGAGTGTTAATTCAACTTTTTTTCGCTAGATGTTTCGGCTGAGTCGCTACGAGCGAAAAGAGATCGAAAATCGGCGATTTCGCTCCAACGCGGTCAGTTTGATCCAAAATTTCACGTACAAGGGGTCGCCCCCCACCAATCATTTTTGCACGGATAGTTAGGCCAATTAATGCCTTACAACTCTGCCGCTGACAGTTTTCACACAAAGAAACTTTGTAGCAGACTTTCTTAAGCGAAGTGCGATTTTAGACGAAAATCGGCCGTTTTGTTTTTGAGCCCCTTTTGGGGGACTTAGGGGCAACGCACGATGATGACTTACTATTAGTGTTAATTGGATTTTTTTCGCCAGGTGTTACGGCTGAGGCGTTACGAGCGAATATCGGTTCAAAATCGGTGATTTTGCTCCAACGGGGGCCGGTTGACCCAAAATTTTAGGTAGAAGGGGTGGCCCCCCGCCCCTACCAACCATTCTTCTCAGAAAACTAGGCTAAATGATCTTTCGTATGGTATAAAAATTTGGACAGATCTTTTTTCCGTTTTGTCACAATTCACGCGTTTGATAGACAGACAGACAGATTTCTCATCGCTAAACCGCGGCTGCATTCCATACAGCGCGGTAAAAACAGTATAATAATAAGCTGAAGCCGGTTTACACTGAGTAATGATGGCGCATATCGTATTGGCCATCGTTAGTGATGTTTCATGGTTTACATTTGCAATGCTACATCCATACGACGACAATACGTAGTGCGCTTCTACTGCGAAATTCGTACCTTTACAGGTCGCCTGACTCATACAGTTCGAACGATAAAAAGTTTCAAAAAAATGTATAAAAAGTGTAATAACGTCAAAAATTGAAAATGGCAAAATACATGTTTGAATTGTCGCATACTGTGTTGATACTGTGTTGATGTTCACGACTAACGCCTGCGTCATATTAAGATGAACGAAGTCGTGTTAATGAATGAACGTAGGCTGACTATCAATGAAATGAGATTATCGACTGCAACACTGTTATCACTGTTTTTGCTGTTTAAACGGCTAAACGATGTCTGCATGATACAGGTCATATCAGTGTCATACAGGTCGAAAATATGTCACATCGGATGACCGTTGACTGGCAAACAAGGTACTGTTCCATCCATCACGAGTTAGACAGCGACAATTAAGGTTGTTCTCAAAGTCAGCGGTCGTGTGTAGACTATAAATCTTCTCAAATCGGGTCCATTTCAGTGTCATGATCGTTCTGAGTTGGTCGCCGCAGAGACGATCTGGTCTGACCCGGTTGACCATTAGGACCGATTTCCATCACTGGATCTGAAACATCGCATCACCCACACTTAAATGAGTCGGCATAGAAGTGCGCAAACAGTAGCACAAAGTCTAACAAAATTCACCCATTTTTACAGCGCGTCCCCATTGCTTGCAATGCAGACCGCTGTACTAGCTAGACCATTTCTGTCTGTCCGTCTGTCCCTCTGTCACATTCCGGTATTGTGTCCAGACGAATGAAGATACGATCGTGCGGTTTCAGCGTCTGGCAGGACAAACCTTCTAGTTTCTGAAGACGTAAAGTTTATCCGGATATTCGCATGGGATCACCCCTAGCGAAGGCGTTAAATTGAAGCACCCCCTGTTGCTAGCAAAAATTGACCAATAATTGGCAATAATTTGGAAACGGTACAAGATATGAGGTAAGTTACTATTAACTACTAATATAGAAAGTCGCATATGGGCTTTCGATTGGATTGAATGACCTTGAACGGCGTAATGGTTATTTGGCGTTATTTCGCCGAATTCGGTAGCTTTCGTGGCCAATTACGTAAAAGTGGTTGATTAGCCATCAGCAGATTTTCTCCTGAGAAATCTCAAAGTACACCAACTAAGCAGACGGACGCGACGCGCAGTGATCTTCGCGGTAGCGGAGCTTCTTGTTTAATGAATTAGAAGAACACACGGCTAAGTTTTCAACGTCACTCAGCAGCTGAGCACAAGCTGCTTAGCCATATAACGCGTGTTTTAACGTACTCCGAAGAAAAAAAAGCAATTAAGCTTTCTCCAAAACAGTTAAAACATCTCTTCATGATTTTTATCACTGTTAATCACAACGTTTGTTTGCATTAATCTTACAAGTTTTATTAAATTTTGTAAATCTATGTAATGGCAAAGACTGAAATAAAACATGCACTATTTCAGTAAGTCGACAGCCAGCTAGCTGCAAATGTATAAAGTATGTATACGATAAAACCTCAGCATGACTTTCGATAATAAATACCTTAATTAAACAAAGGGATTCAGTTTTCCGAGTATCGTCACACTGGAGATATTTGGCGAGTACATGTAGTTTACATGATGATGTCATGCCATTCTAGGTTTACGTTGCGGCACTCAAGCTCAAGGGGCGTGGCTCCACGTCCGGCGTGCACGCAAACATACAGAAGTAAGACGTATGGATAATATTCATAGCTAGGCCTACTTGTGGTTACAATGCGTTAATGTGTGCTAATAAACCTACACTCAGGGTCCGTCGCTGTGTACGACGGTGACGTATGATTCTCGCAATTTATAGTGGAAAATATGGAGAAAAAAACCGTGGACGGTTTTCAGTCTAATGCGCAGAAATGATTCACAATGATTTTCCTTAGTGAACGCCTGCAGATTGCCGTACCTTGTGGAATGGTGACGCGAGGTGTCGCCAGTGAGGATGACGCTCTGGGCGTGGAGAGATTGTCGTTGATGACCGACGACGTTCGACCATTGGATCCAGACAGTTGAGATGGTCGGGGTCCAGCGAAGGCTTGACCACTGGACCTGGATAGCTGAGATGCCCGAAGTCCAGCGGCCACCGCATCTTCAGTTACTGCAACACCAGCAGCTTCACAATTTACATGTGTAATAAAAAACTATAGATGTATTCTAATTCACGGCTGATTGGAAACAAGCACGAGCAAGACTAAGTCGCGTTTGCGTTTGTACGGGGGAGGCAGCAGAGGGGCCATTCCCCTCAGAATTTTAACGGGCCTCTACCCTAATTTTTCACATGCCGCAATGCAGGGCGGCAGCCGAAATACACAGATCACCGAAAAATTGTGCAAGTAACGTAACTATGTTGTGAAATGTCGTAAATCATCTCGGCGAAATAAAAATAAGGATTGCTTATGACGTACGATGAGTTTTGTCAATACATAAATCGTGGCCCCTACTTTCTGGGTGCTAAAATGCTACTAAAAAGACGGAACGAGGACACGGAAGAGGACTGTAGAAACGGCCATTGACACCCCAATCAGCTGACGATTGCAACAGAAGAACGTCAGCGAACATCAGCGGATATTTTGGCATGCTCCATATGAGCAGTGAATTCCCAACTAGTAGCAACTTAAGTTAACGCAAGTCATTTCGTGTTTACGATTGCCTTTGGCCATTCTGTAGTTCATTGCGAACAGCGTCTCTGCGTAGGTGCGTCCAAGAACAGTCTACGTTACATACGCCAATGATCAAAGCCAAAATGACGCAAAGCATCCTTGTCTACATACAGAGTTACCGACTACCAAATGTACCTACAGAAGTGCATGCATCACATGCACCTAATAATCACAGAGAATATTATTGTTTGAAGAATGCTTACATTTAAATAATTATATTCTTTGCGTTTGTTATACGACTCACTCTACTGTATAAGTAAGTAAAAAGTAAGTAAGTAAGTAAGTAAGTAAAATTGAACTTCTTACGCGCCATATGTAGCCGAATACAATATTCATAGGGGGAGAGATACGATTATTAGATAGCAAAATATAAGATGAGATTGAAAAGCTTATAAAAATGTTGATAGACCTAGTTTTATTGCAATTGACTGTTGAACTAAACTGCAATAAAACATTCGGTGTAATGATGGTTGAAAACTTGATTACACTTCGGTATATGTTTGGGCAAAATGCGACTGTCTCATTGTTTGCAGCACATTTTGCGCCTGAACCTGACATAACGACAGCAGCCTACACAAGTGACTGAAACTGCCAAGATGCTGCAGATAATCCAATTGCTGCTATCGAGACGTAACGTTATACCTGTCATGGAAGTACGCGATCCATTGTCGACAACGGCCATTGGGTCAGTTGGCGACCCGACGAGCTGTAGACATACAAAGATACTTTACGCCAGTAATTTGTCGAGTAAAATTTACCGTTAAACGAATATAAAGTTGTATGAAGTCCCATTGCCATACATCCTATAGTTTTCGTAAAGCTAAACGCGGTCTTGGCTTCGTAAGTTAAACCACGCTATCTATCTTGTTACGGTAGACTACTTGACCTTTAAATAACCTTTACCATCTGAGATGGTGTGTAACTTACCGCCCAGCGCTGAGGCATGGTGGGCCCAATGCGTAACCCAATAATTTTATTAAACAAAGGGTAATTGAAATTACTTACCTTAATTTTCCGGTCTCAGCTCACTAGCTGTTTTAGCAGGGAAAATTCTACACACATCGCCGTGATTATGATCGCAGACGCCGGCCCCACCCTTGGTAACAGAAATGACTTGTGTGACTGTTTACTTTGACTGTTACGCCAGACTGTTCTATGCTAGAAACATCACAATTTCGAACGAGTCGCTAACACATGAACAGAAATTAGCCATAGATATGACGCATAGCCTAGGCTGTATCGATAAACATTAAGGTCCGCTTTTTTTATCGCCAATTAATCGCTGATTAAACTAATCGCCGGTTATCTCCAGAGTTTAATTGGAGATTAACTTGAAAGTTGTTTTTCGACCTCCAGTTAATGGACGATCTGCAGCTGCAGCGCGGTCTCTCTGCGATAGCTGAGCTTCTTGTTACATCTAGGGTGTCCGTATATGATCAACTGCTGTTGCAGTGATTAACACATTCGACACCGTGACTGACAGCCTGCTTGATCTGTGTCGTGGATGTATTTAAAGGGTACGGTATGGTTCATTCTGTTAGCGGATGAACGCGGGGTGTGCAGGTAAAACTGTGAGATCCCTTGAGAACGCGTGCCATACCTGAGCGCCTTAGAGGTGTGTTCACGACAAGGCGCTATACA
>Ga0049105_1001181_pt1 | contig 11057 bp, 8 predicted proteins | sample WorMetvaBAHAMAS1_FD_61260 | JGI IMG/M metagenome (GOLD analysis project Ga0049105, IMG submission 61260) | Worm MetaG Olavius vacuus BAHAMAS.1 | ecosystem: Host-associated > Annelida > Digestive system > Unclassified | place: Germany: Marburg | collected 2013-04-09 | reverse complement strand
GTTTTTCGTGCTGTGCAGTTGTTACACTGTTTCAATGACTGATGTCAATTAGCTAGTTGCCTAATTTATGCATGGGTACTTCCGGCACACCCCTACAGTACGCAATTGTGGATCGTTTGGGTGCGTTCTTTTATTGAACCAGATTTATTTGACAACAATGTACCGTTCGACAATACCACTTTGATTTATCTTATCAACCTGCTATGGAAATTAGGGTTTGGATTAGGGTTAGACGTTACAGTTGCACTATTTTAGCATTTTTCACAGAGTAACGAAAACAAGCACTTTATCTTCTGCAAATTTCACACAAGGTCACACCTTGCTGAAAGAACGCACCCAAACGGTGAACAACAAAATCAAATTACATGTTCTGGGAGTGCCTATGAATAAATTAGGCAACTAGCTAAGGAGGAGATAAAAACTTGTTCCGTTTAACTAACTTGTGAATGTAGATATTTGGCTGATGATCAGATAATCTATGTTTTCAGTGTGATTTTTAGTGGCTACATCAAATATACTGCATACATTTCAGTTTCAGAAAAAAACACCAGAATAGTTCTTTAATAGTCGACCCACCATCAAATGAAATACGACTTCCCGGTGTCCGTGTTGTCATTAAAGTTGTTCATTTGTTATATATGGACACATTGTCACTGAGTGCTTTGTCGGGTAACAGGGTTTCATTTTGCAAGAAGTTATACTTGCATTGCAGTTTCCATCTAGTTGTGTGTATCATCTGCCAACTGGTGTAACGATTGCAGAACACCTTCATATTTTGTGAATGTCACGTGTAAGTAAGTAAGTAAGTAAATCGACTTATACACGGCGCATTGGAATCAATTTGTTACTAATGCGCCGCGGTCTCGCCGAACAGTAATGCCTTTAAAAGTCGTTTAAAGTGTCCAAATTCAATGTCAGGCTGCCGCAGTGAGGCGGTAGACTGTTCTAAATTCTCGGACCCGCGACCGAGAAACCCCTGTCGCCAAGTTGAGTGTTTGTTCTCGGAACAGTGAGGACGTTGGCGTTGGCTGGGGGCATCTGGAGTCCGCAATCAGCTGGCAGTCATCGACCTGGTACGATGGAGCTTGACCTCGCAGCGACATGTAGTCCACGATATGTTTCATGCTCTGCCATTGGCAATGTTATACTACTGCTTTACGAGTATGACCGTGCCCATCTGCCTTGGCCATTCTGGACTTGGCTTAGTTTTGTTCCCAGTCTAAGAACCTGTTTGTTGCTGCAGGCGCCGAGCAGAGCAGCGTTGATTCACTGGCATTTGACACGCTTGTGCCAAAGACGATCCTGCAGAGATACGTGTCACTGTTGCTGGATCATCGACGTATCATTCTCTGTGGATCAAGTGGAACTGGAAAGACGTACATGGCAAGGAGATTTGCCGAACATGTCATTGCTCGGTCGGTCTTTTTAGGTTTTTCTGTAGTTTTGTATGAAACTAGTTTTGTAGTTGTGACAGAAGTCAGGGGCGTTGCCACTAGCTGGAGAGTGTAGACTGGGGGTAGAGTTCTTATGGAGGGCAGCCAGCCCCCTCCCCGCCAGCTAGGGAATCTGGGGGAGTGCTGTAAGCTCCCCAGTGGGGTCCAGGGCAGTAGGCCTCTCCTGGTACTTCAGTCAGCGGTGAGCTTTGTTACTGACGACAGGAAGTCACAGGCAAAAACTGCATACTGTATGTAGGGCCTGTCCCATTGTCTGTTAATAAGTAGAGGCCCCAAACCCACGTCCAGCATTGCACATGGTGTTCTTGGCCGGGCCGGATTAACCATTCGGGGCCCCATGCCAATGCAAGGCTGGGGCCCCTCACCTTCCTCTTCCTTCCCCTCCCTACCTCCACTCTCTCCCTCCCCTCCCCTTCCATTCTCTCTCCCTCTCTTCGCCTCTCCTTAGAAGTAGGCCCCTTAAATCCAGCTAGGGGCCTGGGGAGTGCTGTAAGCTCCAACAGCGGAGTCTGGGCGGAGCCCCAGCCAAAATCGATTTGGTTGCATTTTTGCCTTTAAATCTGACATCTGGTGGCAACATTTTTATTGATGTTCCTGAGAATCAACTGCCCAAATTCCACCCTTCCCAGCCGATTAGGGGCTCTTGGGAGCGTTACACTCTTCTATTAACTGTGAGCAACAAATAGCCTATATTCCCTGCAGCCTGCTATTATGCTTAAAATATTAATTCGTATAATATTGTCTCCCAGTTCCAGTCATCCACTTTAGGCCAAAACCTAATGCACCCTGCAGTGCAGTCTCTGCGATAGCTGAGCATCTTGTTTTCAATGTGTCATGACCGAAGCTGTTTGATTTGTTAATTTGGCTGCAGGTTGGGTTGGCCGATGGAAGCTGACTCTATAGCCACATTCAGTGTGGACAGCAAGTCAGGACGTGAACTGCGACCGTATCTGTCCAGCGTCACTGAGAAGTGTGAACAGAACGCGGCCGATCTGCCCAAAGTGATCATCATCGATGGTCTTCATCACATCTCCTCACCACTCAGTGACGCATTCAACGGATTTCTGAGTGTCGACTGCAAGGCCAGGTGACTGATTGGCGAGAGCGATCGATCGCTCGCCTCAAATCGAAAGGACTAATTCTGCACGTGTTTTGATCTCAACTTTTAACATTTCAGTTGCAGCATCCTCCTTCGAAGCCATCTGGGCAAACATAGCTTTTGTAGCTATAGGATAGTGAAAGAATTTGGGGCTCACTGGGAGAGTGGCTCTGTCCAGGCGCTGTGGGAGAATATGGGTTCTCTACCCTTTGAGGTCCTCCAGATTTTTCTAAAATATAGGTGTAAATAGTTGACTGGCAGTCAGTGATGTTGTACAGAAGTCTGTCATCAATTGCACGGATGCTTTGCGCAGGACTTGCAGTGCCTCTGTATCTTTCAGCGCCTCTGTATCTTCGGACTTTATGGCGCTATACAAATGCTGTTATTATTATTATTATTATTATTACCTACAATTACTGAACCGTTCAGCGATGCTGATGACATTTTTTGCCGATATTCTTTATAATCCTAATCATGTTATTCAGCCATTTTACAGGAACATTCTATTCCAGCTTATTCTGTTAAGATCTGGAACTCACAACAAAATCCTTATAGATAAGACTGGTGACATAAATAAATGCGGTTTTCTAATATGTCTGCTTTACAAAACTCTGATTCACTTTAGTTGTACGTATCGTTTACTAACTCTGAAATTCACTTCTTTTATTTATTTTTTATTATGTACCTGCAAATGGTTTGCAGCTGTGAAGCCACCAATTAAATGACTATGTTATGTTTTATGTTATTGTGCCATTTGTCAGTTCAAATAATGGCATTAGCATGTCTGATTATTCATACGTTAACGTTAAGAACATTAATCTTTCCCTTCAAACTTTCAAACGTCATCTTAAGACATTCTTCTTTTCCTCATACTAGCACTTCAGCATGTTTAAGGTTTCTTAGAAAAACGCGCTATATAAATTCACTGTTATTATTATTATTATTATTATTAACGTGCATTGTATGCAGCCCGTTCATCATTGGAGTAATGAACCAGTCGAGTGGATCAACAACCGATCTTCAGCTACACCACAACTTCCGCTGGGTCCTATGTGCCAATCACATGGAACCGGTACATGGCTTTCTTGCACGTTACCTGCGCCGTCGTCTACTCGATGCCCAAGTTCGCAACGACACCGAGTTGACGGAAATGTTCAATGTCGTCGAGTGGCTGCCGCAAGTTTGGCAGATCATGAATCGTCTCCTTGAAACACACGGCGGCTGTGACGTCACTGTTGGTTAGTTGGTATTTGACATATTTTTGGCAACTACAGGCATATACATGAGGCCCCGGGCAATTCACAGCAAAAATATTTTAAAGCCTTTTGTCATTTATAAGCTATTGTTGACAATTTAACAGTTACATGTATATGTATACTATTATACGTGGTAATAACAATAATATTATGGTTAAGACATACCACTCAACCTTACAAGCAGTTACACAACAGCAGGACAGCAATGATAGATCTAAGGTCTATACTGTCACACGGGACAGCAACAACAACCAGTCAACCAGGTTTAGCACAGGGGTGTAAGCAGTCAAATACATACGGCATTAAGTTACTAACATACTGTATACTGCTTTTGTAAAATTTTAGAAGCAGATGCAGTGAAGCAGTTTAAGACAGTATGCCAGCGTGAACGTATGGGTACAGAAGTCTCCCTGTGCCATGTGGGGCCTAAAATAGCCAACAGTTCTGTACATTCCTATTGGGTTGTTGGCTTGCCTGCTGAGGTAAATGTACAGGGTGGGTCAAAAAAACTGGACCAGTTTTAAAAGTAATTATTTATACCGTGACGTAGAAACGTTGGTGTTACTCCTGATAAACTATGAACACTTTGATATATGGAATGCCTTTCTGTGTCATCTTATACACGACAAAAATGGTCTGATTTTTCAAGTGGCCCAGATTTTTACCTCGCTGCTTGTAATGCAGACGCGGTATAACGATGAGAATTCTATCTGTCCGTCACACGCGTGAATTGTGACAAAACGGAAAAAGATCTGTCCAGATTTTTATACCATATCAAAGATAATTTAGCCTACTTTTCTGCGAAGAAGAATGGTTGGTGGGGGCGACCCATTTTACCTGAAATTTTGGGTCAACCGGCCCCCATTGGAGTGAAATCGCCGATTTTGAACCGATATTCGCTCGTAGCACCTCAGCCGTAACACCTAGCGAAAAAAGTTCAATTAATACTAGCTTTGCAGGCCGATTATGTCACAGTGTTTGAAGACTATTGTCTCCAAGTTTCAGTCTTCCACTTTTGGTCAAAACTAACGCACCCTGCGGCGTAGTCTCTCTGCTGAGCATCTTGTGTTGATATCTGGACAGTGAGGGCTAAGATGATGAGTACACCAGTTCAGTGGGGATGCATACTGCATTTAAAACTATTACTCCAATATTGGCATATTCACTCCGTTGCGTGTAACCTCGACTGTGTAATTATTTTGTTTGACAGGACCGCGGCTGTTCATGACGTGCCCCATGAACCCACAAGATGTGCCACAGTGGTTCACCGATCTCTGGAATCATTCCATTGTTCCTTACATTCTCAACGCTGTCCGTGAAGGAATTCAGGTCTGTTTCATATAATCCACATATTCTGTTGTATATTCTGACAGTCCGGTGTGTACATTTCATTGTGGTAATGTTCATATATGTTACAAGGGTACAACTAGGGTATTAATTAATCTAAAATATAAGTGAGGTATGTGTAACTATTTGCAGCCTGCTTATGCTTTTTTATACGATCTGTGTTTAGTGAAGTTTTTAAACTCCAAATAACCTCATTGTCTACAAAGTTTTGTTATTCCTTGTGTTGTTCAGATTCTTTCTTTGTATCCATGTCATACTGATATCTTGTGCTGTGCAGTTTGTAATTCTAATCAGTTCGATTCATTTTCTACAACAATTTGCATTGATTGTGAAAATTCTGCCAATAGTAATTAATCTACACTTTCAGCAGCATAGTTTACTGTTTATTTTATATCTTTGCGGTTTATCATGTTTGAAGTTTTGCTTGTAGCAATAGCTGTCAGCATTTCTGACTTTCTGATTCCCACTGTGTGTTGTCATTCTATCTGTACTGAAGCATGTATTGAATCAAATCGAATCGCAAATCGATTCAAACGAGAGAATTGGATTGAAAATTCTGCTGAATCAGACACCATTAGTACTATATTATTAGTCATTTAAAATTATTTTGATTATAATTATTGTTAGTAATTTCATCACTGGTTCTTGTGATAATTTATTTAGTGTTTTTCAGATGTCCTAACTTATAAAACTGTAATTGTCAATTAACACTGCATGTGCACGCTTGATTCGCAGGCATCGGCAAAGCGTGCGGCGTGGGACGATCCAGTTGAGTGGATTGTTTCAGTGTGTCCGTGGAAAGACTCCGCAAAGTTTGACAGTTCTGCATTTCAGAGAATACGACCGGAGGATGTTGGATGTGATAACATGGCCTCGGCATCTGCCGTGATGTCATCCAGCAGCACGTTCATGCGAGCTGGTTCTGCGGAACCTTCTGATCCTCTGGTAAATTCATCAACCATGACTTTCAATTACTTTCACCTCACAGTAGAAGAATGCTGAGAATGCATTGAACATACACTGTACGCTTATAAGCGTGCAACGTAGATGTTGTAAACGTTTATTGCTTTTTATTTTTAATTGCAGAAAAGTTTTCAAACATTGTTTAATATTTCTGTTTTGTGGGTAAGAATATTGACACGAATTTACACACATAATTAATGGAAATTGATTCAAAATAGCACCCATTGTGATCTGTTGGTGCCTAGAATGAGAACAGTAACCTATGGACCACATAGTTTTCCAGTCTCTGGACCATGTCTGGAATGATCTGCCACCGACCCTTTGCGTGCATCACCCGACACACTCAGACAGTTTCAAAGCACACTGAAGACAATGCCAGCCTACAGGACATGATTTGGTGCTTTCGTGACTGTTTAGGCCGTTGGAACAGCACGATATAAATTTACTTACTTACTTACTTTTCAAACTTCAGTGCTTTGGTTAATAAAATGTTGGACTGTTGGTTATAAACATTTCTATTTTTATGTGTCTACTGCCAACATTAGGCAGTGTAGGCATTATGTTGGCTGGTCATCCATCCATCCGTTAACATGTTTTGCATGATACAGTATCTCTGAACTGTGGACATGTTTAAACGAAACTTGGCACAAATATTCTCCAAATATTAAATATCGCTTATAACATTTTCAAGGTCAGAGATCAAGGCGATTTTTTAACCTGCGAATTGTAATATTATAATTCATATTTGTGCTTACTGTACTTGTAAATACTGTTGTGACTGCTACTGTTATGTATTAACAAGGCATGCTGCTCTAGTGTGAATAGTTGGTGTTGTAGCTGGGCATGCTGTTGAGACTAAAAGAAGCTACTGGCTGCTCCACTCCTTCCATTACAAGTCCTGCTGGTGACAAGACCACCGTAGCAAGCGCGGACAGATTTCACTTCGATGTTGCCGCCAGCTGACTTTATACATTATACTGCCTTACAAACGTGAACGTTATTGCTACGGCACATGGTAGCAGATGCTGTATGGTTCACACACACACATGAAACCCACTACGGAGTAGAGCATTGGATGCTGGTAGGGTACTAAGCTTGCCTCCAAATCTGTGTAGCACACCCATCATAGTGACGGGTTCAATACGACACCCGAGTTTCAGAACCCGTCAGAGTGCAAAGGGGTTAATTTTGTGTGATGGTGATGATTTGTAAAGCATGTCAGCTTCATAACTGTCATTTGACTGCTTGTGTTCCAAACATGTTAGTGCCACTGCCTGTATACAAGACACTAGTGTGTCGGAAATAACGCTTCATATGCTTCGAGCACCAATACGTGACGAACCCTTTTATCACCGTGCGTTCATGTTCAAAGCAGCGTCTGTTCTATGTGACAGCTGATTGATGAATATCTGAGCAGATCGATTAGCCTACAGTTAGTTTATGAGCAGCCGTGGCTCTGTCGTTAATGGCTAACAGAACTGGCCGTCACTTCAGTTACCAGAGTTCAGTTCCTGCTGAAACCTGTGCAAACAGTGGCTATGCCTTCCCTTTCTTTCCTCCATTTCTTGTTCTGCTCCCCTTCCTATATTACCCAGGCAGTGTTTGGGAGCATAGTAAGCTGTCCTAGGGTTGAAGACCAATTTTTCTGTATTCTGTGCGTTCGAAGTTGAACGTTATGAAACAAGTTACTGAAATAAGCTGTTCGGACCATTTTAGATGCGGCTTAGCCTATAGGCGGAATGAAATGCCAAAAAGTTGAAAGCAGGCGATCTGCATTCTGCCTTTAGCTACTGTATGCAAGCTGTTAAATGGTGCAGTGCTTGATGTAAAACGCATTTAAAATGCTTTTGTATGGATGTCTCAAGGCTGTAAAAATGCAGTAGCATTCATACCGTTCTGAAGACATTACCGTGCGGTACACACGTTCACTGTCTAGATGAAGACTTATTTGACGTTTTTTTTCTGTAGTATTTTTGTACTTGTAGATTGTCGAGGTCTCTCGTTTGTAAATGTGTTGTTTCAAACGCTGTCTGAAGTGGCCTTTATATCTTTGTAATGTATTATTTTGTTACTATATTGACGCTATTGTACAGATTTGTTACTGTCGCCGTTTATATTTGCATAGTGTCTGATGATTCAACTTAGCAGTTTTTACAGTGACAAAGATATTTTATAGCAACAATAGTCTTCTCGTTCATTATTCATTAGTAGTAACTCCAGATTGTTAAGCGCCCTTACAACCAGTGGTGTCCTCCGCTCATGAGGTAAGGGGAACAAATCATAGTCTTGCAATGAGGAATTAGATGACTCCAGCATAGCGTCTATTTCATGAAGCTGTGACACTTAGAAAGTGAAACTGCATACTACTCTCTTAGTGTCTAGTGGAATGGAGCGTCTTGTCTGCTTCCTGCTTTGCGAGTGCTTGTTGCACTTTGAGAACACCAGTGCTACGCCAGAATTTGAGTAGAGTTAGTACGCTTTCATGTCCCACTCAACACAGAGCAGCTCAATCTCGGACTGTGAGTGTAGACATCCTAATATAATTATTGTTATTGGTAACGTCCCACACTTCAATTACTGTTATTAAGTGTGCTACCAGCATATGTTATAACTTAACCTCAGCTGGATATATCACTGACAATCAATCTCCGATGAGCATTAATGTTTTAGCTTAGCACATTAGATGAAAACAATTGTGAGAACTGTTACTACAGTTTTATTGGCCAACGTGTAATGCTCGGTTTTCGAAAACAGATAGCTGTCAACAGAAAAATTGTTAAATTTTGTCAAGTGAAACCAGCAGTAGTGAATAGCACTGATAAAGCCCACTGAACCACCACTGGTTCATTGGTCCCTGCCTCAGGGTTACATGCAAGTATTCATCACGTATTGCACCGCGCAACGATGCCATCTGTGGCGTTATCAAACGGCGCCAAAGGAACACATCTTTGCATTGTTCTGTCTCAGGGCATCTTAGGAGATATTTTAACCACGGTCTCAACAAAGGAATAAAAGGTGTTGTGTTTCCGAACTGGCAAATAGTATATTATATACCCATTGCATTGTTGATTTAGGCGACACTTACCGGGCAAGGTTGCTAACCAAAAATCATACCTATCCTGGTTTACTGTCAAATGTTATCCACTGGCGACTCGGTACACAATGTTGGAACATCTTTTAAATACAAGTATTGTCGGTCGCATTATTGCAGTGGCGGCGCCAGTGCAGTAAAGGAGCCAGGTCATTTCGACGTCAGAAAATCCTCCACTCAGGTCACCCGGATGCACCTTTTCCTCAAAAAAGTGGACGACCTTTTTTCAGTTCTCGCCCTCAAAACAGGCCGCCAACGCCTTTTCACCATCAAGCGGTTAGCGGTCAGATACATTAACATTTTTATTTTCTGTTCACAGTATTACCGAAGCAAAGCAATACGCAGGGCTAGGCAGGGCGGAGCCAGGGTGGTGGATCTTCCAGTGAGGTCATTTGTCCTGGCGCACCCTGGTGTAGCACCGCCACTGCATTAACGACAGACAGTCGAACACTTATTTCCAGATGACTCTGCAAATTTCCAACATATTTCGAGGAGTTTTAGACACCCTGTGTCAACAACTGTTTGTATCAGAAACAATGCCAACAAAAGCTTGGTGTATAGTCTGCCTTTATTAAAATGATCTACGACCACACACAGTCATGCCTGCAAGTCTATGCAACACGCCAGTATCTGCACGTACTGATGACTCTCCATTGTCTACTGTGACTTGGCCTGAATACGCCGATCTCTCTCCTCAGCTATACTCAACCTTACACCCTTGCCACGAGGCAGCGACACCCACGGCTTGTTGCCCTTGCCAATGATAAACACGTTGTTCAACCTGTGTTCAAACAAACAACATCACAAAAGTTAAAAAAGTCAAAAACTAATTTATATAGTACCATCAAGTCCGAAGATTCAGAGGCACTTGACGGCGGGACTAGTCAGCTGAGCAGCCAGAGGGAGTATGGTGAAATAAAAATGTTTTGAGGTGGTTTCTAAACGCAGTTAGCGATGCAGCGTTAGTAATTTCAGCAGCAGACTGTTCCATAAAGTTGGTGAAGCGACACTAAAGGCGCGACTGCCACAGACGTAGACTAGTAGTAGGCAAATTACATGACATCCAATAATCATGCACATAATTAATCATTGAAATATTTTAGCAAATACAAGGTTTTATTTGTTAAATTTCAGCTAGTCGCCTCACTAAGAAGAAACGAACAGAATTAGCTAGTTGTCTAATATACGGACAGCCTTTCTGGCACACCTCGCCGCAACCAACACCCATTTCGTTGACAGCCTGCACCCATTTCGGTGCTCGTTTGGGTGCATTCTTTTATTGAATCGGATGTTTTGAAAACAATGTACCGTTCGACAATACCGCTCAGATTTATCTGATCAACCAGCACTTGAAATTAGGGTTAGGATTTCAGTTAAGACTCAGGGTTGCACTATTTTAGCATTTTCACGGAGAATAAGGAAAGTGAGCACCTTATCTTAGCGTTTTTAACTGAAAAGTGTTGTTATTTAAGTTTACGAACTTACACGAAGTAAGGTGCGCACACAATTAAGGTGATGTGGTAAATTTTACTACAGTCGCATGTAGAATTTCTTCACGATTAACATGATATAACAAGATGCTCAGCTATCGCAGAGAGACCGCGCTACAGGGTGCGTTATAGTTTTCGCCAAAAGTAGAAGACTGGAACTTTGAGACAATGATTTACGGACATTATAGGTCTATCTTCAACCAATGTCATATAATTGGCCTGAAAATCTGTCGAATTCCGTAAAATAACGCAAAATAAGGGCTATTACGGCGTTCAAGGTCATTCAAGGTCATCGAGGTCGGTACCAATCGAAAGCTTGTATGCGATTTCCTATTAGTGATTAATAGTAACTGACAT
>Ga0049105_1001180_pt1 | contig 11058 bp, 4 predicted proteins | sample WorMetvaBAHAMAS1_FD_61260 | JGI IMG/M metagenome (GOLD analysis project Ga0049105, IMG submission 61260) | Worm MetaG Olavius vacuus BAHAMAS.1 | ecosystem: Host-associated > Annelida > Digestive system > Unclassified | place: Germany: Marburg | collected 2013-04-09 | reverse complement strand
TAAATCATTCCGAACGCATAAAGGTACTTCTGGAAATTAAGCGACGTTATGGCCGATTACTGGTCAGATTTTCGCCAGCGACAGGGGAGTGCCTCACTTTGACGCCCTCGCTAGTGATCCCCTGCGAATATCCAGACAAACTTCATCTCTGCAGAAAGTAGAAGGATTGTAGTACCAGATGCTGAAAACTACACGATCGTATCTTCATTCATCTGGACAAAACACCGGAATGTGACGGAATGACAGACGGACTGACGGACGGACAGAAATGATCTAGCTACTACAGCGGTCCGCACTGCGAGCAATGCGGACGCGCTGTAATTATGCAGTGTAGCGTACACTTTGTGGCACCAGCATATTGGACAACTTTCAACGCGATAGCCTATCCATAATCGCAGTTTTAAGTGACTAAAATCCTTAGATTTATCCTTTTGCATGTTCTATTTCATTAGTCGAGTTGAGTGCAGATGAATATGTTGGGTTGAGTTCTAAGAATAGCTACTTAAAGTTACCAGTAAGAGTTAAATAAATGTTGCATGACACTCACAGGTTAACTTTTGAGTGTCATCACTAAAACATACAAATCTAAAAGGAGGATGGGGAAAGGGTAGGCCTAAATGGGCGATTAGCCCCGCTTAGCTTGCTAAATTTTAAATATTGACGACATTAATAATTGTAAATATTCACGAGCATTGACCGACCGACTTTGCCAAACTTGTTTAGTGAGAATCTGCATGTGTGGTTAACGGACGGTTGTGCTATTGTTCAGCAATATGGCGACGAAGACGACAGCTCATTTTTCTGTTAGTTGTTGTCGAAGTTATTGCACTCGTTATCTACACAAGATTCATCGACGAAAATACGACTGTAGACTTTCTCTCTCCGAAGATAAACAACGAGAACCGAGGCTGGACGTGGGTCGGCACGGGCCGATATGGCACACCAGCAGCTCCTTGGTCTGCTCCAAACGACACCGACACTTCTTTGCTGACAAACACCACACTCACCACACCGGTATGTCCACAGATCTGTATAAATATTCTATCCAGACGCCGTACCTCCTATTCACGCCGTATCATATCATGTAACCACGGATAAGGTCCCCGCCCAAAATGGCGACAAGTTCTGGTCTATTTTTAGCGACAATCTACAACCAATCGCAACTCGCGGAAATAAAGCACGTGGCACGCTATTGGCCGATAAACACTGCGGCAACGGCTGTTCCATTAAGCGCGCACCCCTCTACATTAGTTATTACAACGAAATTAGCGGCGGCCATATTGGGCGGGCCGTTGTTCGGACGAGGTGTTCTGCTGGCCCAGTACTACCCCTGTGGGTACGTCGCAGGGCCAGTACAGATGCAATCACGTAATTAAAATTTACAGCCAGAGTAACCATGGGCGCCCGCAGGATTTTTTCCAGGGGTGGGCAATTAGGGAGTCTGAAAGACGGAATTCCATGGCAGGATCCAGGGGCAGCTGCCCGGTGGGGTCTAGGGGCAAAGCCCCCAGAAGCTGACGACATTTTCTCAAAATGATGCATAAATACTTTATCTACTGAGGTTTTAGACAACATTTGCAGCAACTTTTCAACATTTTCAGGGGGTGCCCCCCCTTGCCCATGCCTCCGGGCGCCAATGAGAGTAATACTTTCAATCTCCATTAGCTGCTAATATTAGCCTACTAATGTTACAAAGACAAATGCCAACCATACGGTATGCCGTTGCCTTTCAAAAATACAAGATTTTCAAGTAAATTATTTTACATTACGTAAACTGAAAGTTATCACTCAGCTGCTTCTCTGCTAGTGATGACGAGAAAAAGACACATAACCGCGTCGATCCGTGGCGAAATTTATGCACGAGTTTATTGTACTTTGTAGTACGTGTCGGATGTCGTCGTAAAACAGTTCACGTTCGCTAACTCATCTCCTGATGAGCTTCTTGGTAAAATATTAAGAACGCAACAAACACATGAACTGGTATACATCCTTTGCACCGATGTTTGTTTAGCTTGAAAAGTCACGGTACCTCAGCGCCAGTGATTTCATCTATCGGTCACCACAACATCTTACTGCCGAGTTGTCGCTATACAAAGACCCGGAGATGTTGTCCACGCTGGGATTTCCTGTCACCAGCTTCAGTCAACATGAAGATGTATCTCGGCTCGTTTTTGTGACGGCTGCTGATGATGGCTACTTTCACGTTGCCATGGATGCTGTTGCACTCGTCCAGTCGTTCTTTCCAAACAATTCCGTATATTTCTATGACATCAGCGACAATGATCACTATCACAGTGTCGATAAGGTAAGCAGGCTTCGTTCTGGTCGTAGATAGCTGCTGCTGCTGCTGCTGCTGCTGTTCCTGTTGCTACTATCACTATACTACTACTACTACTACTACTACTACTACTACTACTACTACTACTACTACTACTACTACCACCACCACTACCACTACCACTACCACTACCACTACCACTACCACTACTACTACCACTACCACTACTACTACTACTACCACTACCACTACCACTACCACTACCACTACCACTACCACTACTACTACCACTACTACTACCACTACCACTACTACTACTACTACTACTACCACTACCACTACTACTACTACTACCACTACCACTACCACTACCACTACCACTACTACTACCACTACCACTACCACTACCACTACCACTACCACTACCACTACCACTACCACTACCACTACCACTACTACTACCACTACTACTACCACTACCACTACTACTACTACTACTACTACTACTACTACTACTACTACTACTACTCAGGGCTTAAAGTGTGCCGGTACGCGCCGGTACTGCGTACTGGCACTTCTGAGAAAAGCTTGAGACAGTACCGGCACTTGTCAAAAATACTCACTACAGCAATGTAGAATTTCATAATACTGCTTGAACTGCACGAAATGTGGTATTAAAACTGTTGCTACTAGATGTCATATTTTACAGCTAAAATGCACCAAATTCGATTTCGGCTGGGGCTCCGCCCCAGACCCCGCTGGGGGAGCTTACAGCGCTCCCCCAGGCCCCTAGCTGGATTTAGGGGTGCCTACTTCTAAGGGGAAGGGAGAAGGAAAGGGGGATGGAAAGGGAAGGGGGCAGGGGTGCGGGGGAGGGGGATGGGGTAGGGAAGGGAACGGAGGGGAGGGAGGGAAGAGGAGGGAAGGTGAGGGGAGTACCGCCACTTCTTTCGTTACACTTTAAGCACTGCTACTACTACTACTACTACTACTACTACATATGCTACTACATGTACTACTACAACAGTCACACAGAATAGGCCTTCTAGTTTTAATATTAGTTAGGCGTTGACATCTTAACGCTTAATTACGCGAGTATTGGTTAAAAATAACGATTAAAATTTAGTGGCTAAATTTCGATTAAGTTCACATCACCAAGAAAGCATAACGAGGTCAGCAACTTTTCATGTTGGCTGAACAGACTAAAAACGGTGCAAGATAGGAGGTAAGTTAGTAGTAAGTAGCTAGGTAGTACTATCACTAATAGGAAGTCGTAAATCGCGCGTTCGTTGAGCAACTGTCGGGTAATTTGAATTTATGGTTGTCAAAATAAGGCTTAAATTTTGTTCCGGTTTCTTTTTCATCAAACATGGTGTAGTAGTAGCCTAGTAGGCCTAGTTGTCGTTTTTCTGCTGCTTCTGTTATTGTATGCAGCCATGTAAATTATACAGTTTAACGTCACTAATTAACTAAATATACCTACGATGCGGCGTAAAATTCCATCATCACGAGTTTTCGACGTTTTGTGGTTTTCTTCAGATTCAGCGGTTATGTAACGTCCGCTATCGCCATTTCAACTTCTCGCGCTATCCGCAACATGTGCGCAACCGACACACTTACGCATTCAAACCGCTCATTATACACGTGAGTATTTACACGAGTTCTTACGCATTTTCATACATTTTCATCATCATCATTTATTTGCCAAGAACACATACAACACAACGTGCAAGAAGTACAAATAGCATATGGCAGGTGCGACAAGGCTGAAGTAGCACTAACAGTCGCCCTAGAAAAATTTAAATAAGAAATAAAAAAAAATAAAATAAACAAGAAGAACAAACGTCAAACTCACAATACCAGTACGCAAAAATCTATGTAAAGTTGAGGAAATCACTGAAATTGACACATTTAATTGTGCGCTTAAATGCAGTGAGTGTAGAAAAATCAACAATTTTAGTTCGAAACTCTCGCATTGGCGAAGCTTTAGCTGGTAACGATTCTGGTGGCATGTTATTAATCAACCCATATCAGCCGTTGATCCTGCATTAGCTGTCTTTACATCGTGCATGAAAATGTTACAGTGGCTGAGCTTGAGGTACAGGCTTCGTGATACAATTCAACGATGTTTTGAACTGTATGTAGGAACTGCTGCACATACATGAGACAATTTTCTGGATCGACTCGTCCATACGGATGCTGAAATCGGACCTACATCATGTCTACCAACAGTCTTCAAACTGGTCACGTGGTATAGTGATGTTTGACGTTACCGGACACAACATATTCGTGGCGACACATCATCGAATGTATCGATATTTGCCCATCACCAACGAATCGGCAATCAAAGTGGACATGCATGGGGCGAACGCCATCTTCATTCGGCGATCGGAACAGGTCGAAAACGAGGCTTAACGTCGAGTCGAGTTTCGCGTTACTCGATTTTATACTCGACGAAACATTCTTGGAATAACTGATACCACATTTGCATCTAATTACTTGTTCATTTGCATCTCATGTTAATAATAATCCCCGCCCACAGTTCACCTGCTCAACGTAAAATATCATCGAGTAACTTGAAACTCGACTAGATGAAGTTTGAAACTAGTCGAAAACGCTTCTTTATATGTCATTTTGTCTGCAGTTTCGTCCTCAGAGTTTTTCAGTAATACTATTTCACTGAACCTGTGTAAAGAAGGAATGTGGCCATCTGCAAAACACACTAGTCTCACTCCAAGGAAAAAAATAGCATTGATATGATTTAGACCTAAATCAAATTCTGGTCAGTAGTTTTTCATTCAGTATTTGTGCTGATAGTCCGAGAGACAGACTGACCAACCAAGGCGGTGCTTTAGGTTATAAAACATGTTTTGGATGTTACAGCACTTCCGAAATGAAATGTAAAATATTTTCAGATAAGCACGTGCGGTCGGGGTTCCGCCCTTAAACCACAGACGAGCTTACAGCACTCCCCCAGACTCCTTGCTGAATTTAAGGAATCCGCTTCGCAGTCAAGGGAAAGTGAGTGAAAAGGGGAAAAGAAAAGCGAACGATGGGAAAATGAAAAGAAAGAAAGAAAACAGGGAGAAAACACCCCGGAAATAAATTTCTGATTACGGCGTTGAGAGGAGAGACAGACTGACACACAATAACAATCTGAAACAATCAGAGATGTCCACGGGTCCGGTCAACCCACGGGTCGAGTCAACCCACGGGTCGGGTCAACCCACGGGTCGGGTCGGGTCAGGTCAAGATTTTTGTAAATTACGTCGGTCGGGTCGGGTCGAAAATTCCAGATATTTATTTTGAGTCTGCTTTTTTTAAAAATGCTTTTGTTTTCTAAACTTTCGTGCATGTCATGTTTGCAAGAATTTACATTTTTGAATGTATCTTTAACCACATGGATGATGTTACATTTTAAAAACTATTTTGGTGTTATCATAAGTCGGTCGGGTCGGGTCCGTATTTTGCTTGCGATCTACGGGCCAGATCGGGTCGAAAAGTTGGTGGGTCGGGTCACAGATAATGTACACGTGGACATCTCTGAAAACGATACCGTTTTCGCACTGGCGCGCAGTTACTACCAGTCAAGTGATACGAATGTATTGGTGTGTACAAAGCTAGATTTACGAGAACGTGTTCAAGTGGTGGTTCCTGTGCGCACTGGAGCGTGACTGCATCGCGCCGACAGGGGAGCTCGGCTGCAGCTTCCACGGTCCAGACAAGTACGGACATTGCCACCGCTTTGACCAGTCGGCGATCAACATCCTCCTCGACAAGTACGGACATTGCCACCGCTTTGACCAGTCGGCGATCAACATCCTCCTCGACAAGTACGGACAGTGCCACCGCTTTGACCAGTCGGCGATCAACATCCTGCTGGCTAACTACTTCAACGATGACCATCCGGCCTATATGTTCTACTCGGCTCGTCAAGGAGGACCCGTGCTGACTGTACGACGCCATAGTTTCGGCAGAGAACAAACGTTTGTCTGCGATGAGAACGGAACGCATGTGGGGAGGATAAAGTCATCTGAGTACTTCAAGGACCATTATCGTAATTCGACTTCTGTAAACGTGACCGGCCATAGACCTACGCCTAATACGTCTTTGCGTAGAAAAGATTCAAAGTCGAAGTAACATTTTCTGCAGCGTTTTCTTATAGGCCTACACCGTGAGACAAAAAACTGCACCATTTTTTTGCAATAATTAGTCAAAATCTTTCTTTATTCGAATAGTTATTGGTACATGTATACCCAAATAAATTTGGAACAAAATGACATCAAAATCATCAATCTCCTTGTGAAATGCAGCGTCCGTACACCTGTCATGACCAACGTTGGTTTGTCACGTAAGCTTAAACGTCACCATTATTGTCTTGAACATTTAAATGAAACATCATATAAAGTGTGAAAATGTATAAACCAACAATGCAGTGTAATAGTAAGACGTATCATCGAATGTTTCAGTTGTCTGCCACTGTCCTTAACTTGTATGACCTCAGCCTAAATCGTCACTAATCAATCATTTTGATCAACGGCCCGTCTGCTGGATGCTTGACCAACCGTCATTCAGATGTCAACTCAACTCATAATCGCACAGAATTTTAATACACCCGCTCTTATAGCACTGCCGAGATTCTGTAATTTACGTACTAGTCTGGAGTGTTACAAAGTCACAGGTTGGCCGCTATAATTGACATGACGTTAATGTACAACAAACGTCTAAACGAGAGGCATTATGTGACGCTAGGAAAGCAGTGAAATCCGTTTCCGGCGGAAGCTTCGTCCCGGACCTCGCTTGGGGAGCTTATGACGCTCCCCAGACCACTTGGTTGATTGGGGAGTCCCCTATAACATCAAATACATTTTCCATTAAAAACTGTCGTCTGACAGGACGTTAAGTTTACGACAAACGTCTCCACAGCATGCCGACGATGACGATGCTTATGGTGGCATTCTGTGACGCTGGAAAACACTGAAATCGGTTTTCGGCCGGGGCTCTGCCGCGGACCCCGCTATGGGAGCTCATGATGCTCCCGTAGACCCTTAGTCAGCTGGGATTTCCCATCCCCCTTGACGCCCCCTTGATCTCGAACCTCCTTCCCCACTCAACCCTGCCCAGCAGCCGTGCCTTCTGGATCCGAGGCTGTACACACATGTAGTCTATGTTACATTTTTTTGCTTAGACATATTTATACTGCGTTACATTTGCGTGGATTAAACTATGGCTGCCACTGATAAGGGCGGCTGTAAGACCTGTTAGCCTTGTCCGTCCTGTTCCACTGTTTTTTTTCTCTTTGCTGTGCTGTATGGTTTGTTATCGAACAAATAAAGACAGATAGATAGATTAAAAATGAATCGATTAATAGTGCGCCAAAATCTTGTTTGTACTGTCTGTCGTTGTAACTTTTTTTATATGTTCAAGGCGCATCTGCCTGCTAGTCAATAAACGGAAACGATGACGATGCTTATGATGCCGTTTCTCACGACATTTAATTCCCAGTGTCCGTGCATCACTTACACGTCGCACAAACTCCAGTTACAAATATATACTTATTAACAGTAATATCTGAGCACCTCTGAAACATACATCATTGAGCAAGCATACGACACAGTGATTGAACAAACACACAATCAACATTACTATCTGACTATGTACAACTCATCAGAACTCACTCACAAAGCCTATACAATCGCGTGTATTCCTAACGTGACGAACAACAAAAAGACGGTAACAACATTAAGGCTGGCAGGGACGCTGGAAGCAAACTAGGATTGGTATGGCGAGTCCCCCTCCCCTACCTTTCTTCTTCTCCCCTCCTATTCCCTCCCCTCCCCTTCTCTTAGAAGTAGGATCCCTTAAATCCAGCAAGGGGTCTAGGAGAGCGCTGTAAGCTCTCCCAGCAGGGTCTGGGGTGGAGCCCCAGCCGAAATCGATTTTGGTGCATTTTAGCCTTAAAATGTGACATCTGGTGGCAAAAACTTTCAGCATATTGGTATGGCGCCACCATACCAAATTTCAGATTGGTATGGCGGCTGCCATACCTGCGATACCGCTTCGGGCGCCACTGAAGGCTGGTCGTGGCAACACATCTGCTCCGAGTAAACAAAGGCACATAATCGCTAGAGTGAAAATCAACTAAGAAGTGTAAAAGGCAATTTGTAAGCTTAAGCTCTGAGGCCGATATGAAGGGAATAACAGCTATGCCAAGCTAGAAGCTATTGTAACTGAGAAATCTCTCGATTACATAACAACAACAACACATAACAATACTAAAGTACACTCACAGAGTGCAAAGCAAGTAGGCAACCTCACTGATACAAGTAAGTTGGATAATGCCGTAGCCAAAAATTTATTTCCGGGGGGGAGTTTTCCTCCTCCCTTCCCTTCCTTCCTCCTTTCCCCTTCCCTTTGCCATTAGGAGACTTTCTCTTGAACAAAATCTGAAAAAAAATTAAATTATATGTGACATTGGAGTTTGGGTATAGCAGCACATAAGGCTGTATTTCGCAACGTTCAACAAAGCAAATAATCCTGGAATCAGACCAAAAATATAACTGAGGACTATGTTCTGCAACAACTACACTAAAATTCATAATTCGATTCAGTAATCCTGTTTACAGACAGACAATAGACAAACCATAGAAAATACATCACATGAAAGAAGAAACAAGGCGTACAGTAGTGGAGAGGTCGCTGCAGGGGGCAGCATCCCCACTTTTCTCTAGGAAAGGGATACCAGTCCTTATTATTAATGTTCCCTATACTATGGTGCAGTTTTAGTGCCAAGCATCCCCTACTTCCTTTAAGTGCCCCCACTTCTACTTTTACGATTACACCACTGAGAAAAAGAAAATTCCAAAGTATCATGAGGTACACATGTGACAAAACATGGTTACAGTCATATATTTCTTAAGCGCAAAGAGTCGGAATAAAGATAAGTTGTTAGAACTAAAATCAAACAGTTTACAGAGAAGTTATTGCTTAGACGTTTGATAGACAAAGTGAGAACAAGGTCTGATGCTTCCTCGATGTTTCGCTGACAATCCAGTTCACTGACAACTCAACAGATGAATGCATTTGTCGATTCTGTTGCAATCTTGTCATCTTGTCAGCAAATTAACTTGTCAGCAAAATGTCTTGTAAACAAACTGGTTCTCAGTGAAGTGGTTTGTCAGCAAAACGTCCGGTTACTGGTCTGCTTACTGCAATTTGCTCATTAGTGCAGCTTTGACTGACAGTTTAGCAAATGCAAGATAAACAACTTGTTCTAAAATGTTCCCACTAAGAAAGTAACATCACGTTACTTATATACGATGCGGTGCATGCAAAGCGGAACCTCACTGTAGCACTTGGAATCATTACGCTTATTATCAAATATGGCACTTTGGTATTTTAAGATATTTTATTATACTGAAACTTTGCCAGATATTATTAAACAGTACGCATGGGAAGCTGGTGTTGTATAATAGCTTTACTTGCAGGACATATGGGCTTTTCTAACTTGCTGGTCTGAGATTAACTTATTGTACGCTGTTTTATGCTTAACGACAAGGAGGGAATGCAGAATTTTTGGCAGAAGGCCCGTGTTGGGGGTCACAAATAACTCATAGTATAAAGTCCACTGCCAAAACAATTGAACTACAGCAAATGACAAAACTGAAATTTCTAAAACTCAGACATAATGCATACACGGTGATCACTCTACAGACAATGTGAAATCCTAGAACAGTCCGCACCTGAATCTGCTGGAGAACAAGGTCCGTGACATGATGCAGGGTACGTAAGTAAGTAAGTAAGTAAGTACATTACACTCTTATAACGTATGTTCTCAGAGAATCAGAAGTAAGCATCTCCAAAGAGATGAGATTTTAACCCATCTCTAAACTATCTGTGACTAATCAGTGTCGAGTGCAGATGTGCCGGAAGAGAGTTCCAGACGGTCGGTGCAGCAACTGGAAAACTCCGTCGGCCGAGCTCAGTTCAACTGTGTGTCAACTGCACGCCGATACTGGATATTGCTGGTCTAAAGCAACGACTGACTGTTGCAGGAGCATCGTCTCAGCAGTTATGGTCGGCGGGATTTTCTGTGGCCGGCCCTGCGATATGGAACTGGTTATCAGACAGTCTGAGAGATCCGGCCATCAGCAGACTCCTACAAGCGTTCACTGAAGACGTTTTTATTTTCAGCTTACTCGTGTACATAGCGCATTAGAGCTTTTTGGACGATGCGCTCTACATATTTAGTTACTTACTTACTTACTCAGGGATGGCACTTTAAACACTTGCTTTGATACTGTAACTCGTCTCTGTTTGTATTAGTTATTATTTTGAGACACCGTGTATCTATCTGACAACACAGTGACTGGGATGCAATTATGGGCAAAAAGTGGGGTACCATCATCAGCCCAAACTGGTCAACATTCACAAATGAAGCACCATCAGAGATTATGAAATACAAAACTACTTGGCTTTGATTTTTGCATATTAAGTAGTCTGGAAAAGTGGGATATGGTGCCCAAACTCCAAAAGTGATAGCAAGCACACCCCCAAACTTCAAAAATCATACCCGTGCATAGTTGATGTAATAAACATAATTAACTAACAAAATGTGAATCAATAACAACAAAACTGTGCCAGACAAACACAAGCGGCGATGGCATGCATCCCGTCATTGGTTCAAATTGCTGACTAAATATGAAGGCATCAACTAAACACTGGAATGACTGCAGCCGGCGGTGATACATCTCACAAATACATGATCTGGCATTTGGCAT
>Ga0049105_1001179_pt1 | contig 11058 bp, 10 predicted proteins | sample WorMetvaBAHAMAS1_FD_61260 | JGI IMG/M metagenome (GOLD analysis project Ga0049105, IMG submission 61260) | Worm MetaG Olavius vacuus BAHAMAS.1 | ecosystem: Host-associated > Annelida > Digestive system > Unclassified | place: Germany: Marburg | collected 2013-04-09 | reverse complement strand
CCCAGAAAATTTTACTTCTGATAAATTTAGGGGGGGTTACAACCCCCGTAACCCCCCCCCCCCTTTGCATACGGGCCTGCTGTGTCTCACAAAAACGTCACCCTTTTTACTTTTGTGATAACTGAGTCAGAGGTCATTCAATTTTGCCAATTCTTGGCAGTCGCACACCCCAGGAAATTTAAAACGAAACACATATTTAGAGCCCACCACACCGCGTTGTATATGTTCGCACTGTACCTTGTAAAAACTAGCAACAATTTTTACGACATACAATACAGCAACAAACATGAAGTCGCCACATGCCGCACCCATACAGATCGACAAAAAATAAAATTCCATATTCTAGGGAATCGCCGTAAGGGCCGATGAATTACTTAGTCAATCGGCTAATGAGAAGTGTTTCGCAATATTATGCTGTTAGTTAGAATTTGAATTATCACAGACTTAATGAACTTTCTAACCAATTGTCCACCACTAAGTCCGAAAGCCCAACCAGCATTATTAGTGTCTGACGGAATTTAATACTATACCACTAACTACATAACAATAACAGCTGCTATTATCGCTTGTTATCGAACGATAATGTTACAAACAAGAAGCTCAGCTATTGCAAAGAGACTGCACTGCAGGGTGAGTTAGTATTGGATAAGAGTGGAAGAATGGGACTGGGAGACGATATTTTGCAGACACTATAGGTCTATCTTCAACCACTGTGACATAATCGGCTTGCAAAGCTATCGAATTGGGTGAAAAACACAATATAAGAGCTATTATGCCGTTCAAGGTCATTCGAGGTCACAGAGGTCGGTACCAATCGAAAGCCCGTATGCGACTTCCTATTAGCGATTAATACTAACCGACATTCTATCTCGTACCGTTTCGAAGCTATCGCCGATTATTGTTCAAATTTTGGACATTTTGCGTTTTTGAGCCACCATATGGGGGCTTTTTGAGCTCCTCTTTGAGGGCTTACAGGCAACGTACGATGGTCATCTTAGGCTCACTGGAAAGCGTGTAGTGAATTTCCTATTAGTGTTAATTGAACTTTTTTGCTACATGCTACCACCGAGGCGCTATGAGTGAATATCGACTGAAAATTGGCGATTTCGTTCCAACAGGGTCAGCTTGACTCAAAATTTCGGGTAGAAGGGGTCGTCCGCCACCAACTATTCTTTTTTCTCAGAAAACTAGGCTAAGTGATCTCTTGTATGGTATAAAAATGTGGACAGATTTTCTTCCGTTTTGTCACAAAGCACGAGTTTGACAGACAGACAGACGGACAGAATTCTTATCGCTAGACTGCGTCTGCATTCCATGCAGCATGGTAAAAAAATGTGAAAACTTACTGGTGGACCTTGCGATATTCCACTGAGGACTACAAAAGCACAGACACACATGCAACAGTATTTCCTTATTTGTGGTAACTGAGCAATTTATGGCTGTTACATTCATGATCTGGCTCATTTTGCTAATTTTGCACATTTGGACTACTTGATGCAGTTTAATGCATTTATAACTGTCAGTAGTAAGCTTACTAATTACGTTCAACTATCACGTGTATGATTAATCAAGCCAGTTACATGCAGATATAAACACATTATTGGCAAATTACTTTGGTCAGCCAACAGTTCCTGGAAAGGTCTCCAATAACTCTAGTCTTAGCCTCAGGGTACTCGCTCTTCTGAGAGTTTAAAATTCAAGGCCTTTCAAGGACCTTTTCAAGGACTTCTTGAGGAATTTTCAAGGATCTTTCTACGACAACAATGCACATTCTGAAAGACACTCCAGTGCACTGCTAGTCAACATGTCAACAAAATCACCAAAAATATTTATAAAATAGAAAACTTCCATTGTAAGTGAGTAGTCAAGGGAATAACGATGTTAAAGAAATTCACATTAATACGGCGAAAAGTTCAAATCAACAGCCGCCAATTACCCCCCAAAAATTTCAAAACCCAACTAAACATATTCCATGACTTTTCAAGGATCACCTTCATTTTCAAGTACCTTCAAGGCCTTGAATTTGTAACATTTAAATTTAAGTACTTTCAAGGACTTTCTAAGACCAGTGGGTACCCTGTAGCCTAACATAATCACAGACGTTTATGAATTTTATTTAAAAAACAATCACTTTTCTGAACGTGATCAAAATTATTCAGAGAAAAACTTTGCATGTTAATTAATACAAATAGACAATCTAGATGTAAGAGTTACTTAAGTTTTGAGTGATTCCCACCCATGCAACTGGCCCTTAGTCTAGCTAAGTTCCAAGGTTAAGACTTCTACTAAGTTACTGAAAAGCCACTCTATGCACTAAAATCTCAGCATGGTGGTACAGAAATTGTCGGATTTAAACTGTTATCGTTATACACATATTTTGCAGTTGTGAGATCCTGCTGCAAATCAATTTAAAAACTAGACGGTCAGCGAAACAATGGCAAACCGTCAATCGGGATGCCTTCTGCCGGAAAGTGCATTTTTGTCTGAGAATCAGAGGCACAATAAACACAAGATAACAGTCAAATACACAGCAGTCAATATTCACACTTTTGCTTAACACATCAGCGACTGCTCACCGGTGACTTTGAGGAAGCAGGTGTCGGCAGCGACATCACTATTAAGAAACACAAGTTGAGGGGTGGACACGTCAGTAACCATCGCAGTGAGCACAATGTCCAATGAACCCTGCAATACAACAGAGAATACATAAGCATGACCATTTCACAGCCTTTGTCCAACAATAAGAAATAAGAAAAAACTGGACTAACTACAATTACAATTGTTTAAACAATATTAATGTAAACTTCGGCTGCAAGGTCTACATCAGGAATATTTTGTCTGTCTCAGTATCACATTTAGTTCGATAGTCCATAACTTGATACAAAAAAACAGCCGCAAACACCACTTCATTCAATTTTGATGTTTTACCACAACGTAAACCTCACGTGGCTATTAACCAGCATGTCAGTCAAAGGTCGATATACAAGTGAGCAGAAATTAACATTGTACTCGACACAAAACAGGTCACTTTGCAGACAAGTTTTTCCAAGCAATCAATTATACCAGGAATATAATGTTCACCTGTAAACTGCACAAACAAACTCACAACAAATATACAAAAAAATACCAAAAACCCACAAAAACTAACCCTAAAACACACAAAAACCTAAACCCCAGCCGAAAACCTAAGCCAACACCCAGAGAGCACAAAGCATACGGCTTCACGGATGTCGAAGAACGCTGCCGACAGTGTAGTGTTGAGGAAGTCTGGCATTACTTGATCCTCCATTTGAAACATCCGACCGTATGCGCCACACTCGTCCATTGAGCATCGAGCATTGATTAACAGAAATGCGCGACGTCCGTGCCTGTGTAACACATGTAAAGTGAAGTCAATGCTGTCAGTTGAATAGCATGTAGTCATGTGGAATAATCTACCGTCTTACTCACAGGGGCAGCACTGGCCGTCGATAACACTTCCTCCGAACAACTTACATGGCCGCCACTAATTCACGCAAAGTGAAGTGCCACTTCACTGCTGAGATACAGTCTGGTAGTAATTCGCGTGTGAAATAGTTCGAAAGAGTTTTGAAATATTAAACATATTGAACGTTCCGCAACTAAAATTAGTTTGTTTTACTGTAATACGACATATTTGCTAAGTACTTACGTCCACATACATATATCATAATACATCAACGCCGTTCAAAAGAATCATTTTTCTTTGGGATATACACACAAGAAAACAACAGTGGGTGTTTTTTTATTGAAACATAGCATACGAATGTTCTTGAATTTCCAGATGTTGCTGAGCTTAGCTACTCCTGTTTTGTCATGCTGACTAGCAGAGATTATCTATCCCATAGCTATAGCACATAGCATGAGACAGATTATAAAACTGGTTTGCGTCTGTCAGTGTATCTGTGTATCCGTCTGTCTGCACTCTCACGGCCGCATTTCTTGATCGATTTTCACCAAAATTGGCACAGACATAAGAAACCCAGAAAGTAAAAACAAGTTTGTTCGAGCAAACATCGCACCAACCCTTCCCCCATTTTGCCTCCCAAAACCTCCATTTTAGGACAAAAGGTTCTGAAAATCCATGCAAATATTAATAATCCTATATCTGCCTTAAATGTATGCAAATCACCAAAATTTTCGCGTCTTTGAGGAAACTGGGGTCAAGGAACACGATGGTAACGTCAGATTTTACACCAGAAGGAGAAATATGGCCGTATCGTGCATGCGCAATGAAAAATAAGCAACATAACCCTTATTTAATGGCCGAATTGCCAAAATTTTTATAGGAACAGTTCAGTCATTGTGGACTTGGCTATGGGGCAGATACCTCATTCCACAGAACACATTTCTAGTTTACAGTAGATCTTTCCTACGTAAATAAGATGTTATTTCTCCTTCAGTGCGTAGTACAAGCAATGGCATACATAATTAAATAATATCAAAATGGCGAGTATAACGTAGCTATTACTAACACTGGTGAAGAGAGAACTGTGACCACATCGGGAAATCCATCCATGTCGTAATCGCCGACATGCAGCGTCGGCGGAAACTGAAAGTGGTTGTAGTTTAGCTGCTCGAAAACCCACTCACCGCCTGGTAACGACAGCATCGTGGACCATGTCCTTGTCGAATACTGCCACAACACGGCATCAAAATTAAATTTTTTATATCTTTTTAACTCATGTTTTAAAGTTGTTAATTGTTTATGTATGTGTACTCCTGTAATGTCTCATCGGCCAGGTTTTTTTGCTGTAGATAGGGCAATAAATTCCTATTTTATGATTATGATTATGATCACTAATAAAAATTGGTAATATGAAATAATGGTGAGTGTAATAATATCGTGTTTCAGTGCATTTATACAACATTTACACATACGCAACTGATTTCATGTCATTATGGTTCAAAGCCTAATTTAAAAAAAAAACTACAATTGCAACGATGAAACAAAGTTGGATTTTGTTGTTTGATGCGAGTCCCTCTACTTTTTTCAACGCTGCATTGAATGCAGGGCAGTATAGTTGCGAGAAAGGTGTCTGTACGTCTGTCTGTCAAACGTGCGAACTATGACAAAACGGAAGAAAAATATGTCCAGATTTTTATACCATACAAAACAACATTTAGCCTAGTTTCATGTGAAAAAGAATGGTTGGTGGAGGCAACCCCTTCTACCTGAAACTTTGGGCAAACTGGCCCCCGTTGGAGCAAAATCGCCGATTTTGAACCGATATTCGCTTGTAGCGCCTCAGCCGTACCACCTAGCGAAAAAAGTTCAATTAACACTAATAGGAAGCTGACAATGCGCTTTCCAATGAGCCTAAGATGATCATTGTATGTTGCCCCTAAGTCCCCCAAAGGGGGCTCAAAAACGGAAAACGGACGTTTTTGGTGTAAAATCGCACTTCGCTTGAAGAAAGTCTGCTACAAAGTTTCTTTGTGTGAACACTGTCGGCAACAAAGTTGTAAGGCATTCACTGGCCTAACTATCCCTGCAAAAATGATTAGTGAGGAGCCACCCCTTCTACCTGAAATTTTGAAGAAGTGGTCTGTGTCTTTCTCTAAACATGTTTTGAGTTATCTAATATGACCTAATGCTCTCCATAATGTATCTCCATACCCCATTTCAACATTCAACAGATGGTATGTAATATACACTGCTTGCTGTAACAAATTCCTAAAACAGCAAGATGACATAAATCAAATTTCAGTTAAGTTTTACGACAACACTGCTTAAAATATAACGATAAACAGCACTGTTCTGCAAAATTCCGGGGAAAAAACCAAACTGTTAAAAATTCTAACACTGTAAACTTGAATGCTGCACTTGTCCACTTCACAGACAGGAATGATATGATCCACTTTGCCATCTTGATCTGCACAATCACACAAACATTCACTCATACATGCTACTACTTAGGCTTCCATTTCACTAAGCCATTACTCCACAAACACTCCAGATTATGCCATATCCTCTAACACAGGGGTACACAAACTACAGCCTGTTATGGCTTCGTGAATATCTACAGCAGATGACATACAAATAGCATTTTATGTTATTCACTAATATTTTAAATACTCACCACTTCATAAATCTTAATATTTTAGAGACCTTAATTTCACAGTGTTTGGCTCATGTTTGCTTCTGGTGAGTGACAAATATGGTTAGATGCAACTGATGTCACGGTGGCATTACGATTAAAAATGATGCCAACTGTCCAGCCCTTGAATCCCATGCAAGACTTTATTGTTCCACAGCAAGAACTAAGTTTGGAGACCGAGCCTTCTCTGTTGCCGGTCCGACAGTATGGAACAGTCTGCATGAGACCATTAGATCAGCTGAGATTCTTGCTAGTTCAAGTGCAATCTGAAAACCTATTTGTTCAATATTTACTTTTAACTGGCCTTTATTTTTTATCACTTATTAACATCATTAACACTGTAATGCCTGGCCATTCCATTTTCGTCATCGGCTGGGCACTAAACTAAACACTTATTGTACTGTACTGTACCGTATTGTATTGTATTGTAAGAATCGCACATGGCCCATGCCATCTACATAAAACGTGCAGAGCCCTACTCTAACAGTTTCGCTAAAAGGGAGGTAGAGATTCTTCAGTACAATTTTTACAAGTTAGACGTCTTTCAGTCAAAGTGCATTGGGTTGTCGAGTGGTATTATTACAAGCTTGTGGTCAAGAGACCAAGAAAGGGTTCAATCTCAAAACTTCAGCACTGGAGCAACTGCGAACCTGGGGTACGTTCAGTTGCGCAGGCTGCCTGCACACCGCCTGTGCCAGTGCCCGCAGGGCAGGCAGCCTGCAGCACAGATAGTCCCACTGAATGCATCGTCTGCATGGATATAAACATGGAAGGTGTTTCTAGTGTAAAAATTGTTAATAGTGACCCCATCACGTTACAAAGAATTTTGTCTTACGTCTTTCTAGACCAGACTTCTTTGTTTTTACCCACCTGGAGTGCTTAAGCGCTCCCAAGACCCCTTAGCTGTGACCGGGGGATTGGGGACGGGGTGGGTATCTGTGTATCTGGTTTTTCAATACTCTACGTTCACCAAAACCACAATCACCCAAACGACACCAAAGTAGCCCATATATGGCAAAAGGCTAGCAGGTCACCCACCGATGATTGAATAGTCTTGTATATTGTGTTGTACTAATTGGATGCCATTTTGGACAGTGAGGAAGGCTGCTAGCGTTATTGCCTTGTGCTGCTTGCAGGCGTCTAGCAGGCCACCAGCGGCAGGCTAGCAACAGCGAACACTTCGCCTACCAGGTGCTGGTGGCACCTGTGCAACTGAACGCACCCCTGGCTGATATTGTCCCCACATAGGAAAGGCCAAATGAACACCAGTGAGATACCTACAGGCAATCACTTCATTCATACTAACATTAAATATAAAACAGAAGATAAGACTTTGTAAGTGAAAATTTACTGTCACAATACAGTTAAATTTCACAGTTACAAAACATCCACCAATTGCATAACTAACAGCACAACAAGACTGTCTTTCCATTAAAGCTATACTACCTGTGAACAGCACATAGAGACATGCTTTTTGCTCCTGTGACCTTGACCCTGATACAATGACCTTGATATACATTATACAAAGCTGACCTACATATTCTGAATATACTTGCATACCATAACCGAACTTTCTAGGTCAGGGCTTTCAAAAGGCCTCATTACAAGCGGACAAACACACACACAGACAGACACACAGACACATGCGATTCAAAACATTACCATGCCACATTTGTGGGTGGTAAAATGTAGAAATGTACTACATTACTGGATGGACAGCAATTAATGTCTTAGAAGTTGCATTATAAAAACATACTGAACTGTAGTAAATAAAGTTTCAAGCGAAAACTTAAATTTTATCTTTTTAACTCATGTTTTAATGTTTGAACTGTTTATGTATGTGTACTCCTGTAATGCATTATCGGCCCGGTTTTCGCTGTAGACAGGGCACTAAACTCCTATTTTATGATTATGATTATTAATGACTCCACACACTAAACAGAATCAACAACACTTACTGAAATCTCCGAACGATGATGCGAAAATTGACACATTTGAGCCATTACGCCATTGGTATGTCATCACTGCCTCATCCTAACACCAATTAAACATAAAATGAACGTAATATTATTATATGCTACAATACTGAAACCATTTATCAGAACTTGCATCACCAGTAAGTATGTCAGACAAAATTATAACTAAATTACATTTCACTTATAAACTAGAAAGCAGAACAGAGTTAAAACTTAAGACTGAAAAAATTCCTGAATAACAGCTTCCTTACTACATATTAGGATTGTATCTTATGGAGGGTATGCATTCTTTCAAGTTCATAAGAACTTGAAATAGATTTACCTAACCTTTGGTTATGTCGGGGTTGCGCATTGGGCCGCAATTGATGGACGGCCTCAGCGCTGGATGTAGTCCACCCCGAAGGAAAAGGTAAAAAAAGCTTCCTTACCAATATCATAACGAGCCTTTAGGTATATTTATGTGTGTTGGTAAATGGTAATTACGGTAAATTATGTAAAATCTATCAAACTATAAATTGCACAGCACAGCATATGCAGCTTCTTCATCTTGCGAAGCAACTGAAAGTGACCTAAAACTCTTGGATCCAGCTTCACCATCTTATTCTAATAAACTTTTTCTTGTCTACAGGCCCGACACTTTCCAGAATCTCATAAAAAATTCATCAATATTTTTTTACAATCCCATCATCATATCATCACATCTTCGTTTATTATTGAAGTTGTCATAAGTTGCAACTTAAATCACATACATTATGATGGTACATTACTGTGGCTATAGACATATTTTTAACAGACATTCATTTACAGTTAGCAGTTTGTGGGTTGTTTAAATGGTAGGCCTATAAAGATGAACGTCAATCGTTGTACAACACTCGCACAATATAGTCACGGTTGTTAAGTTCAGTCGTCTTTGAAATTAGTTGCTTGCGACGTTGCCGTGGTCTCAAGCTATACTGTATTTTGCAGTGATCTGTAGCACATGCTTGTCATTTTGTATGACTCTGCTGAACAGAGCCTCATTGGCAGTGGTTAAAGTGTAATAGGATGCAAGGGAACGCCGTTCTCCCACCTCCAATTTATGGTTCAAAGCGTTCCCCCTCCTCAGACTGTTATAATGCTAGGGAAACGCACACGACCATTGGCAGGGGCCCAAACCTGAATGTAGCATTCCCCACCTCTTTAACCACTGCTCATTGGCACTCTCAGACACCTCGCCACCACAAAACAACAAATGAAGGAAACAACATAACCTTCTTGGTGGAACTACCGAGTACAAAGCCTAATGCACCAACTGAGACCAGTAAGATACTTCTGCTATACTTACACTTGCGTTTCTATAAATTTCAAAGCCATCATGTGTTGTCACAAACAAATCTGAAACAAATAAAATATAACCGAGATTGAAAACCCAAAGCATGTTACAGTAAAAAAAGATCTACTTGTAACCAATTTGAAGCTAACATCAGAAGTCAGTAAAATAGTGCGGTGAAGTCACTGTTTAATATGAAGTCATTCACACTTTATTTTTCTCAGCCCACTACAATGTGTATATGTTACTACCAATACCAGCAATTCAACACCAACAATGTATGTGCAAATGCTCGATATATATCAAAAAAAAAATTTTTTTTTCGATGCTTTCAAAAATATCACAATATTTTCCAACCCTGCAAATAAGAGCTGCAAACGGTATGACGCACCTGCAGTGAACTGCTCGAGAAGGTTGATGAAGGCGCTGGAATGTGGAACAGCAAGTGGACTGCGAGACAGTGGGTCCATCGGGAGAAAACCACTTGTAATATTGGCAATATAAACTGTCCATGAGCCACGAGTCTTTTCAACCAGCAAGTCTGGCAGCATGTCTGCATTATAACTGCAACACACAGCACGAACATTCTGCAAAGAAATCTCTCCCTCGTCAAACCAATGGACTGCGCTCTTATAATACCTACCGCTACTACTGCCAGGGTACATTCGCTCGCATGACGAAAAGAAATTTCGGCAGGAAAATATGGAGGCCAGCCCAACCTGTAATAAGCTGCAAAAAAGAATCAGTAAGTAATGCAGTAATCTAAATAATGTGACACAATGATTATGAACACTAATTATTTTGTGAAATGCAGACTATAACAACTTTTAAATGCCAAATATATAATCACATTAGTCCAAATCAATTATGATTAATAGTACACTATATGCTACTATCACTGAATTGTGTTTATAGTGGACAGATGACTATCCAAAAATAGATGACAATTAAAATAATGTGAAAAGCAAATTAAGCAACTGATTAAATGTTGTATCACCACTTTCTTGTTGTATCACCGATATCTATAGTTGCATAACTGCCACAGTGAAATTTATTACCACATAATAAAATAAAGTGGTCCACACAACTGCAATTCAAGTAAAGTAAAAGTGCAATAAACAAACTTTTGTTTTATTGTAGGCGTCTGGACAAGTGCAATAAAACTGCAATAATACAAATTCACAGTTTTGTTTTATTGCAGGTGTCCGCACAACTGCAATAAAACTGCAATAAAGCAAGTCGGCGGGAGTGGCTTATGCTAATGAGCTATCTAAGATGCATCGACGACTTCGAATGAATTTGCCGAGTTAATTATAAATTTGTATGACATTAAAGTAATTAGGCTAAGACATAAAGCATGACTACATTCATGACACTGGCGTATGGTAGTATAGTAATGTAGGACTACTAAAAAGTTAAATCACCAATAGCCCTAAAACTATTTCGTTCGGCAGATAACCAGCAGTTCCGATGCAGTGACTAAATGTATGTCTACACAGTATGCACATATATACGTGTTAAAGATGATGTACGCATCAGGGGCGTCGATCCGTTGCCAAAACTGGGGGTGTTCAAATGCGTACGCCTGCCAGATACGCTTAAGGCTAAAGCCCAACCCCAAACCCTCCTCTCCCTTCCCTTCCCTTCCTCTCCC
>Ga0049105_1001178_pt1 | contig 11062 bp, 9 predicted proteins | sample WorMetvaBAHAMAS1_FD_61260 | JGI IMG/M metagenome (GOLD analysis project Ga0049105, IMG submission 61260) | Worm MetaG Olavius vacuus BAHAMAS.1 | ecosystem: Host-associated > Annelida > Digestive system > Unclassified | place: Germany: Marburg | collected 2013-04-09 | reverse complement strand
GAGGTCAGAGGTCGTGGTCATATGTGTAGTAGTAGTAGTTTATTGGCAGAAATGCGGACAGAGAAACAGAGATACAACACGCATTGCTGTCAAAAATAAAACATAGGTACAATAATAAACGAATGTGCGATAAACCAACATTATATCATTCTAACAATACGGAGAGTAAATGCCGTAATGGCGGAGGGATACATTTCAACGGTGTGGCGTCGAAGCTCACTTGTTCTTTATGGCAGCTGGCAAGCTAAAATGTTATGCTCGTACTTACAAAATGCTTCGGCTTAACCGAGGCTTTGCTCCTGTAACCGTCGGCAATTGCCCCTCCCAGATCGGCCCCCGTGGAATCCGCCCCAACGGGTTTTCTCGATTTCCGGAAAGATCCGTAAATGTAATGTAATGTAAATGAAAATTTGTAGGGCGCTGTAAAAGTAACAGTCACTATATACAGTCTCCTTCACTTTCACCTATCATACATGGCAGTTCATCATCATCTTCTTCAGCATCTTCACTATCACCACTTGCGTCTTCTCACTCGTTCAGTCTTTCATTCTGAACTTAATACTTGGTTTTTCGGCAATTCATTTCCTCCATAGACCTTTTCCTTTCCTACCGGACTGATTCTAGGACTCTCGGACCATTTAATGTGTTTGTTCTGCTCAACGGCTGGATTTGTTTACATGGTGTGTTAGACTAAGCCGGCTCTAAGTCGTTTTGCGAACGTACATTGCACTTTCATTTCATATAGCGCCGGTTCGTGGTGACGTGCTTTGCTGTACTGCGGTAACAGGGAACTGGGTCCGACGTGTTTATCAGCCGTACATCAGCTGTGTGCTCTAGTACGACTGAGCGTCAGTCCGAACCAACTCAACGACCAAGTTCTACTCAACGTCGCCGACAACTGCGTCAACCTACAACGACTCGTGCTCGTCGACGATCGCTACAGCGACTACGTCAGCCGACGTGCCGCCGACGTCAAACGGGTCAGCGCCGTCTAGTTACATTACATTAGAGTTATTTACAGTGGCTTAAGTACAGGACTGCTAAACCACCGCAAAAAAAACAGTTGGCTGAACTTACTGATCCGCGACTACAACCATAGGCGGAGAATTACGTATCCCCAGTTCTGTGCTAAGAGGTCAAATTTACGTCGCTGAACGCCGGCTGTCTGTAATAACAATAACATGATAATGATGACTACGATAATGTGTTTTAGACTACCGTAAGCCGGCTCCGAGTCGGTTTTCGAACGCACTTTATCACTGCATTCATTTCATTTCATTTCGATAACGATTATTATTATTATTAATAATAATAATAATAATAACAATAATCGATTTTGTTCATCGTTACAATCATTTTCATTGAGGCCATATACAAGGTGAGTTACAAGGTGAGTTTATCCTGCATGCACGGATCTCCCGATGAACTCTGATCACAAACCAAAGAATAGGTCTGTCAGTCTGTGTTTATAGGTCATGTGCTGCCTATTGAGCGTCATTGCCTGTTGCTGCTTGTTGCTTTTACCGTTACGTTGTTGAATGAATGAATGAATGAATGAATGAAAACATTTATTGCCTCAGAACATACGGCATAGGTACAAACAGAAGCATATCATAATAGGCAAAAGGTAGTCTCAAGAAGCATAGCTTTTATGAAGAGACTACCTAAAAATTAATAGTAACACAAATGATATCTAGACGTCGATAAGAAAAAAAATACATGTACATACAAAACTAAACTCAAGATTATAATAGAGATACAATGTTGCTAATAAGAATTGATTTATAATCTCGCTTAAATGAATGAACACTTGATAATTTGTAATATTTAGAGGCAAACAGTTCAATAATTTGGGGCCAAAAAACGAATACTATGTTTACGTAGGCTTAATCTGCATGTAGTCATGTGCGCAATATCTCTGTTTCTGGTTCCATATGAATGAAAATCTGTTCTTTTACGTTACTGTGCAGTTCGTACGGCCAATAACTCGCGACACGTGGCGAACGGTAAAGACGACACGGCCACGATTGCGAGTGAGACTGGAATACCGCGGCGATGCAGACGACGAACAGCTGACGCTTCCAGACGCTGCCGCACCCGTCGATCAGGTTCACTACTCTATCAGATTCAAACAGCAACTCAAAGTCGTGTTCGATTGGAAAATGCGAATGTATTTGTATTTCGATTAGTTGCAGTCACTCGCAGTGCTAGGCCTAATGATCATATCAGTCCCAATTCTCACGGGACAGTCTAGAGTTTACAGGGAATCGTCCCTTGAGAAATAGTTTGTCGCCCGAGACGCTACACTATCTCTCGATTTTCGTCCTGCCTTTGCCCCTTTAAATGTCCTATAAATTTACAGCCGTGAGTAATCTATAGTCTACGCCACAGTTCAGATTCGAAGCGATCGTCAATCCGATGTGCGACCACGTGAAACCAGCGTTGAAGCAGCTACATTGGCTGCCGGTTGAGCAAAGAATTACGTACAAGCTGTGTCTGTTTATGCACTGCATCCACATCGGACTAGCGCCAAAACACCTGTCAGGCTGTATCCACAGTTTCTGCAGCCAGTGGCAGATAGCGGCTGAGGTCTACTGGCTCAGCGGCTTACGTTCTGCCAAGAACAAGAACTAGATTTGGAGAACGCCGCTTCTTCTACTCCGGTCCAGCCGCCTGGAACACTTCCATCCGATCTTCACGAGATTACTGATACGAGTACATTCAGAAAACAACCCAAGAGTGTACTTTTTGATCGTGCTTATAACTGACTACTGTTAGCGCTCCTGGACGTGTCGTGCAGCGGCGCCCGACAGATCTCGCGTTATTTGATTGACTGATTGATTGCAGTGAACTAAAAATGTCACAAAGTCGACCGGCGGTCGTCATTATCCCATACTGTGACGATTTGTTTTGTTTTGTAGGTCTGTAGTTTCGTCTGCCGCTATTGCAGTCGGCAGAATTTACTGAACGTGCGTGCGGCCCATCTGCAGAGCTGATCTGCGTAGTCACCTGTGTCGACAGAGATTGATCGGTGGCGTTCGCACACTCTGATGCATGCATGCTCCGTATAAACATCACAACGCGAAACGCACGAACTGACCTATATCGAATATCCGTACGCAAGCAGATGTGAAACAGTCTTCTATCATCTGCGACGGTAGCCTCATGAACAAGTTCGGCGGCTGCTGAGCCTGAAGGTTTATATTGTCGAACGGTGATGAACACCGAGCTGACGCCGTTGTCGCTTGTGGCGTTTCTGGGCGCGCGACGCGCGTCTACAGATGTTACTTGCTTACTTAAGTAATGAAATTAATACACGGCACCTCAAACAAAACTTACATACGCTGGCCTCATTTCAGTTGAACAACTCTTTTGTGAAACAGAGACAAATGGCTTAATACTAGTATGGGATGAATTATTACCGAAAACTTGCTGTTCAGTTGTTTACCTCGGGTACCTGACGTCTGTGCTGTGGATGCAGGTGGTCTACGACACTCCGTGGTCCACGGTAACTCGACCTGCGGTCTCGGCGGTCGTCGACAGGTTTGCCGCGACGTTGAAGGCGTACGGCCACCGCGGTCTCGGACCTCGCCGGTACCGTTCACCGGCGTTCGACGACCGCGCCGACATGGCGCTCGTGGCCCTGGTGCGTCGATGTAGCCGACTGACGCGGCTCGTCGTACGTGACAGGGTCTCCACTGCCACTCTCATAGTCCTCGCCGCTGAAGGTCTAAGATGACTCTTGTTTCTGAAGTTCACAACTTTGTATTGGAATAGAGTAGCGCGATGATACACCATATCATCATAATCGTCAATGTCATCGTCATCATCTGATTCATCCAGTGGCGAGATGTTAGCCGAGGCATCTTTCTCTCTTCCACTCCAGGCTCAAAACTCCTCTTTCCCACAAATCCTTTCCTCCAGTTCTTCTACCTTTTCACCCACCAGACTGACTCCACAGACTCCAGCTGTTTTTCGTTTTTTTATCGGGCATGTCGGTTTTAACTTTGGCACTCTAGACAGCTTTCAAGTGCACTGCACATCATCATCATCATTAGATGGATATCTGTGTTTATGACCGGGCTATTGATCCAGAGAAAATTATGTTTCTTGTTTCTGACACTGGTCACTCCGAACATGCTAAAGACAATCCGAGTGGACTGTGGAACGATAGCAGTGACGATGAAGACGGTGCTTGACGGCAGTAATGAAGCAGAACATTCTGCAAGCTCACTGTGCTACAGTGCTGTTGACTGCAAACAAGAACAGTGTCGATTACAACGTCACTTGGCGTCCTGTCGACCAAAGAAGTATAGAACTGAAAGTAGAAGTAAAGCAAAATGCTTTGGGTAAAATCAGCTAAAAGATAAAATGGTTAGTGTAATGGGACGCAAGGGAACGACGTACCCCCACCTCCAATTTATGGCTCAAAGCGTTCCCCCACCTCAGATTGTTATAATACTAGGGAAAGGCACACGACCGAACCTGAATGTAGCGTTCCCCCACCTCTAATTTTGCACTTTAACCACTGACCAAAACAGACTACTAAAGCAAAATAAATTTTCAGCCGGAAAAAAACCAAAACTAAAATGTTTAAGAGAAGTAAAATATCATCGCAGTACAATGTATCGCGTCTGTACGTGCAGGGAGCTCGTTACGTGAACTGGTCGTACGAAGGAACGCGGTGCTTCAGCGTTCAGACTGGACGTTCAAGGCGCAGTCGTGGACCGACAAGTTCTTCCATCGACTACGGACCGCCGCTCGCTCTTACGATGACACCGAACGTGAAATATCACAACTGCTTGACTGCACTCGCTGGACGATGTTGCCTGACCGCATGTTCCGACATGTTGACGTCTAAACACACGGACGGTAGCCCGGTGTTACGGTGGGGCATGGGGAGGCGGGGCGCCGTATCCGCTCCCTGGTATGGGGTCAAAGCCTTCAAAGGGCATCGATGGCAGATTTTTTTAAATTTAACGTTGGCAGGCTGACAGGGTTCGTACAGAAGTCTGACTGTGGTTTTCCAGACTTTTCCAGGACAAAATTACTTCTTTTACCAGACTTTTCGAGGCACTTTGTTCATCTTTATGTGAACAAAGAACATTACAAAACTGGCTTTTAAACGCTGAAATTTCCTATACAATGTATTCTTCTATACCAAATACCGAATGGGACTCTTCTGAACTTAAACAAATGCATGGGTAATCAACAGTGTAATAGACATCTGTATTTTCCAGTTCAACATTACAGTTTTCAAGTATTTTTCCAGACTTTTCCATACCTATGATCATTTTCAAGACTTTTCAAGGCCTTGAAAATTTCTACATTAAATTCCAGGACTTTCCATACTTTTCCAGGATCTGTACGAACCCTGGGCTGAAGACATAGCCGTTTCAGTTCATGCAGTATTATAGTATGTACAGCACATTGGCACAAATACGAGGATTACCCTGCAGGGAGGTGACCAAAATATTCTCACTGGTTTTGCACATATTTCGCAAGTGGCCCTGAATATAAGTGGGGGGGGGGGGTTCGAACTTTTGACACCGACAGTAATTAAAATAACAACAAGAAAACACACTGCTTTTACGGCGCTATTTTTAATAGATTTTTACATTAATGGTTAGAACTTAGTTCTCATCGTAGTGTGCTTAGTGTATGCCGTGCAAGCCATTCGCTGACACAAGTTGACATTAATTTCAGCTTGTCATGCTCGCGATCAGTCATCAACGCTAAAAAAGTGTCATGGTCGATAAGCTGTTGTTCACACTATTATATTCGCACTGAGGGACTTTTCAAGGTTATTTGTGATGCGGTCACATATAAGCTGTGATAAGCCATAGCATCTGTTAACTATTCAGCTTTCTCATGTTCTGCTCAGTAATGTCAATATGTTTCCTTTGTGTGTGAAAATGTCTCTGTCAGCACCGGAATATATATCACAGTGGCACTCGGATCACAAAATAATAATTTACTAAAATTACTCACAAAATCTGTGAAAAAAGATCATATCAGGCACTCGAACAATTAACATATAAGTATATTTGGCAACAAAGCGCAGACAAAATATCAAGTAGAAAAGATATAGCATAATTAATATAAAGTAAAATGCCAACAAAAAATTCTGCCTACAAATGCAGAAAATCACATCATTTTCTCAAATAAATAATGCCAGTAAACACAGAAAGTCGAAGCAGAATCCGCAGAGGCTCGGGCAGCTTGATGCTGAACGCTTTTCACCAGGAAAACACATACACAGACACATGTAGTTTCTACTGACAGCAGAAAACACATTTAGCATGCTTAGCATTACTTATTCCCCCAGAAAAAAAACCCAGACATTTCCTCCGGGACAACAACCTCACGGATAGATAGATAGATACAGCAAGGTTTAATGTCCCACCAAACATATTATAGGTCATATTGGGGATGAGTTTTTATGGGTCAAATGACCCAACCGACAGTGTCAAAACACTGAAGGAAGATAGGTCCTAAGGATTAAGCTTCAGTCCTATCAGTTCAGACCCACCCCACCGTGCTCACAATAATACAACTATGCACTATGAAACAAAAAAACACACACAAAATACACACAGATAAACACAAATAAATCTTCGCACAGTGAAATGGGTCCAGTGTGACAAAACACAATCCAGAGAACTGTAAGAACTGCTCATCTAAGTCTGCTTATGACTGTGCAGAAAATCTCGCTGGACAATTCCACCAGATGCCAGCTGGGCGTCACAACCCATGGGCTGCTTGTATTTCTACATAACTCCTATTAGTGTAGAGCATCGCTGAGCTCCAGATGAGCAGTACTATAGCAAATCTTTATGAGGATGATAACGTGACCAAGATGAAGCACACACTGTTTTAACAGCTGTCTTAGGGCTATTTCACACTGGCGCGAGTACTCGCTGCGAGTACTCGCGGAAAAAGTCATTAGTCTAGTTTTACCATTGTCTATTCACACTGACGCAAGTGCTCGCATCCCTCGCGCGAGTACTCGCGGACACTCGCGGTGAAAACGACTTGCTCGCTGGTTCGCGCGAGTGAACTAGCGAAACTGGTTACTGGTTTACTTATTTTGACATGATTTCAAGATATCACGTCCGGTAAAGTTCACTTTTGCAGCTTCTTTACGTATTATTTGCTTAAGAATTTAATAATTATAGTATGAATTGAAAGATATAAATAAATCTGGCCATCCATTGAACAAATACGTGCAACCTGTACAGAGGAGACAATAAATATCCGGAAAGCGCAAATGCTGCGATAGGCCTGTGGATGAAACTAGGTTACACGACCTACAAACACAAGACAGTGATACGCGCAGCAACAAAAATGGCGCATAAACAATTTCCCGCCTTGAATTCACTCGCGTCAATGCGAAAGCAACTTGCCGCGAGTACTCGCAGGCGAGTACTTGCGGCAATGTGAAATGGCCCTTACAGCGGCCAGCCAATGGCTCCTCAGATCTTTGGGAATTACAGAAGAGATATTGTTACAGGCGGGACGTCTGAACTATGCCCACGTTAAGTCGAGATCTGATACAAAACAATCAATGTAATCTAAACTATTATAAACTAAAGTATTCTTACAGTGGCCTAAATATCAGACATTATTGTGAGGTGTAATGTCTCCGTGTTACAATGCAAGTTTTGAGGTACACATACAGCAGTACGAACATTATGATTATCAGAACCAGATACAATACAACTGTGAACAGTTAATAAGACACAAAATGGGCTGTCTGATAGAACTATAATGCAACAAACAAAAACCACAAGTCTAGACAAAGCATTTTCAACAGAAACAGGCTACATTATGCTTCAAATTTTCTTATGTATAGGGCCACGTTAACCTCCTCAGCAAGAAGGTACTATTCAGCGATTTGCTGCAGCAAAATGTCACGTGACGCCTTCCCGAGTGAAGCGCTTTATGAAGCAGATAAAGTGCTTGAAAAGTTCGCTGCAGCGCCGCGGGAGTGTGCGTGTTTACAAGATGGTGGACGGAGCAGACGGTAAATCGCAAATGTATGTTTTATTTTGTTATGTTGCGTAGTACGAGCACTAACTGCCTCCCATCTTTTGTTTTCGTTTGCTTTGTAGACTGCTGCATTGCTGCAAACCGTTAAGTAAGTATGCATCAATATCGTGAATGGCTAACTTGCAGCGATGAATGCTTAACGCAGCCTAGTTCCGAATAACGTCCGATATCTCCTCTTTACTGCCAACAATATAGCGTGTTGTTACAAACACAAACAGCAGAACAAAAGAAATGCAGACAAATAAAACCAGAAAAAGCTAACAATTTCTGTCACGATATCAGTGGTGTTGTCAGCATGCCTCGGTCACACTGTGCTTAACACCATATACAACTGCAGTAAGTCAAACTAGAATAACTCATTAAAGTACCGTTTTACAATGAAGTTTAACTGAAGCACCGGCTGAACAACAACACTAATATCATGAGAGAAGTTCTAGCAGTGAGCCACAAATATAACAGCGTAAAACAAACTACCAGTGGTCAAGTGACAGTTAATGATGTAAAAGCTGACATTAACAATGGCAGGTTGGCAATGGGTGTATAAACAGCCTAAAAATATAAAAACATCGTTATTTCCCGGGACTGTGGATCAAGGAACTGATTGACAATGTCAATTGAAGGGTTCCATGCAAGAAGCAGGTCAGTCAGTATTTCTGTTTTTTGTCACCCGTCATCATTTTTCTTAACTCTACGCTTGCCGATCTATTATGCAAATATCAAATCTATGCTATAAACGCTATTTTTCTGCGGGCATTTTTCAACAACCAAGTATATATTGATACGTATGGTTGACGCTCGACGTTCATTTGACTGATTTAGTGACGGTCAGTACCAGAAATCCAAATAATATGCGACGTTTGTTTCGCCAGGAGCCGACTTTTCAGGTGCAATAGCAATAACGAGATAAGTTCGAGATATTTCTGGTACTTGATGATTGTGCGTTCTAAAATGGCGACCTGGTTTCGTGCCAGAACCTGACAAATTGATACATCGCTATGAAACTAATGCACATTCTAGTGAATGTGTTGCCGAAAACCCGGTTTATTGATTTAGAATATTTCGTTAACACTTTATTGACACTTGCACGACTAAAAACTTCTAACTGCGTTTTTCTCGAAATAATAAAAGTGGAAGTTGTCTGGTTCTTGCATGGAACCCTTCAAGTGGCCACAGTTCAACATAATATAATGTGCACGTACCGTAAGTATAAAGGTGTGCCACAAAACTAACTGCACAGCAGCACATCAGACTTGGATCATAACAGCTGATTTCAAGAACAAGGCCAACACTCTGATTTCCAAGACTGAGACTCAGACACTGTAAACTGAGCTTCAGGCGAGTGTCAAGGTGTTTCAAGACCAAGACAAAGTCCGAATCTTGGCCAACTTGCTGCACAGATGTAAAATGTCTAAACTAAAAACTAAAAACTCTGGTCATACAATGTTCACTGTACTTTCAGCATGCACACACAATACATACCTGAGTATTAGCACCGATCTCAATCTGACTTCAATTAAGTGACACATACTTCCTCACACAACAAAGCGGTCCTGTCAGCCAATCACTCGGTAGCATGATACTACAAAAATAAATACTATGTGACGGTTCTGAATAAACATTCACGCACATCTGTTCACATGCTGGCACACGACTGGACGACTATCGGCGACACAGAACTCATCACGTCAGTAAAGATGCACGTGATCAGGAACCAGCTGTCGAAAAATCACATGTGGGACCGGGAACCAGCTGCCGCAGGGTCACATGACATCGGCAGCGAGTGACGAATAAACTGCAGTGTTTTCTGATAGAGCACGGAGCTGCGACTGCACGGTTTGCAAATGTTGAGATGGTTCAAGCCGGGCATTACGCAGAACTCACCGAAACCAGGATCTATAACACGTGAATCAATAAAAATAGTTAAGTAATGTGTCCTAGAGGAGTACGAACACTGCACATCGTCATCAGTTTTAGCTCCCAAAATCGCAGGTCAATGAAATGTAATCGCTTTTAGGGGGCAAAATAACACATATTTGTACCAAATTACAACACTTTCTGTTCAGCAGATTTTTTAGTTTTTGCAAGGACCGACATACAGACACCAAAACACACAATAGATCAGCAAACTTATTAAAAATAGTCATCCGGAAAGTAAACGAAGTTTCTGTCAAGTACAGTTAGCAAATGTTGTGATTTAATTACCCAAAAAATTGCGATTTTGTGAAGTGATGTCATACTAATCGTACAGGATTTGGATTTTTTGAGACACAGTGTACTTGTGCTTGCCATTAATACCAACAACCTACAACCATGCACTGTGCCAGATGGTGCATAAAACTCCATTAATATTAATTACAACTGACACCGTAATGCACCTATGGTCTTTTTATGAACATGTTTATTCGTCCGAATAAGACAGCAAGATAGAGAGACAGATTGTAATGTCTATAACAGGTGCACTAAAAATTTCACGATGACGACGACAACACACTCAGGTAAAAGCTGAACAATTTTCTCACCGCTGGATTCCTGTGGCACAATCGTGGCACGAAAACGAAGTGGGAGGTTAGTGGTCTCGCCCTCGGCAAAACTTGTGAGAGGAATGTCACGGGTCTGCATTAGCATCGTGAACTTGGCATGCAACGTCTTCAGCTTCTCAGACCCTACACAGCAATCAGCCAAGCAGCTGTATTGATAACAGCAGAAGTGAATTAGTTGACAGTAAGGAGATCACCACCGGAAGAGATGCCACAACAACTGCTCAGCCGAGGTTGGGGCATAGCAAGACGTTCAAAGTTTACAAACATTTGTTGGACTCATCTGTTGAAGTAGAGCGCATCGTCCAAAAAGCTCTAATGCGCTATGTACACGAGTAAGCTGAAAATAAAATCGTCTTCAGTGAACGCTTGAAGGAGTCTCTGCTGATGGCCGGATCTCTCAGACTGTCTGGTAACCAGTTCCATATCGCAGGGCCGGCCACAGAAAAAGCCCGCCGACCATAACTGCTGAG
>Ga0049105_1001177_pt1 | contig 11062 bp, 9 predicted proteins | sample WorMetvaBAHAMAS1_FD_61260 | JGI IMG/M metagenome (GOLD analysis project Ga0049105, IMG submission 61260) | Worm MetaG Olavius vacuus BAHAMAS.1 | ecosystem: Host-associated > Annelida > Digestive system > Unclassified | place: Germany: Marburg | collected 2013-04-09 | reverse complement strand
CCCTGAGGTTCACGCACCTCTGTCAGTTGTGACCCACCACCTAAAATTGCACGCGAAAACGTGCTAAATCGTCAATAAATCAGCCGTGGATTATTTGATTTTGCTCACATTTTGTATGGAGTATAAATGCATGACACCCAAAATGCTTTAAAAGTTCAAGGTCAAGAGGTCAAGGTCACAGCATGACATAACGTGTGCAAAAATTTGCCAAATTATCAATAATTCAGCCGGGGATTGCTCGACTACGCTCAAATTTTGTACAGACTTTGATCACGTGATGCTTGATGTCAACGGGTCAAAGGTCAAGGTCACAGCATGACATAACATATCAGTATCAAAAACGCTATAATTCAGGCACAGATAAGTTGTTGAAGGTCAAAATTGGTGAAAATTATCTCAGAGCCAAGCACAACACGTAACACATGTTTAAGGTCATAAGGTCAAATATTGAAATCGCTGTAACTCTGTTGCGGATTGCTCGATTGCGTTCAGATTTGGCACAGAGTTTTATCACACCATAGGCGATACGCTGCAAATGTTCAAGGTCAAAGGTCAATGGTCAAGGTTACAGGGTCAGGGGTCACGCTCACAGTGTAAAGTAATGTATCAGCAGCAAAAACGCTATAATACGGCAATGGATAGGTTCATCGACTTCAAACTTGGCATGGCGTCGTAATTAAAGCAGCAAAGGACTGGCGTGGCTTGGGGCGACCTCAAGTTGCAATGCATTCGCAATTGCCACGTTTTCCAGTTGTCATTTTTCTGTAATGGGTGACTTGAAAAAGATATAACTGCTGTGGGGGGAGGGGGTAATCAGTTCTGTTGGCCATTAATGGTAACTCTTTAGTTATCTTCTCCGTGGTTCCATTTCTTAAACTTAACTTACAATTTTCTGTTGCAATGAGTCTGTGGATATTAAGTATATATGTAGTGTGGTTGGACTGTCACCAGCAGAAGAGACTGGTCAGCACAGACAAAGTGCTAAGCTTTGTTAACAGTTAACAGTCTGTTTTGCACGCATATACACAATTTTTTTGTAAATAAACGTGTAGGCACAGTTTCTGTCTTTGTCCTATTTTACTGTTTTTTGTGTGTAATGTGCCATTTGGCGAAAATCCCCGCAAAATGAAGATTATTGTCTATGTTGTGTATTCGTGCAGTGAGATAATGGCTGAGTACAACGACTGTGTAAGTCGTGCCCAGCGACTGTCTGTAGCTCGAGAGTCGTTTCTCGCCGGTGATACCCTGTCTGTTGCGTCAGTTCGCGTTGAAGACCTGTTCATCTATCTGCGCTGGCTTGTCACTCATCTAACTACTGTTCGCCAGTTTCATCAGTATCTCAAGGTCATTGTTTCTCTTGCTTGGCATAGTTTCAGTGGATATTGGCTTGTCCCAGTGCAGTACGGTTGAGATTCTGCAGCCAATAGTGTTGATGTAGTCCTATACAGTTACGTCACATATCTTTGCTTTGACAATGTTGTCTTGCAAATTTCTACAAGCAGTTGACCCACACTGGACCTAACAGTGCATGGCCTGGGTTCAACTCCTGGTCCTGGGTGTACCGAATAATTTACGTCAAAGTTAATGATGCACATGCAGATGTAACACAGTGTAACCTTGGCTTAGAACAGCTGAGTTGTGGCCAAAACACCAGGTAAATCATGATGTCATTCTTATGGATTGATGGAGTACGTATTTACAGGTCATTCCTGATGTCAGACCAGCGGTGTCATCGCAGAAGGTGCATCAGTGTATTAAGATAGTTCAGTGCAAAGTTTATGATTTCTTAAATTACATGTGCTTAATATGAGGGTCGTTTCGTAAATGAGTGAGTTAGTGAGTAAGTCAATTTATACACAGCGCATTATAAACAAAAAGTTGCTAGTGTGCCGCAGTCTCGCCAAACAGAAATGCCTTTAAAAGTTGTTTGAACTGCACAAATTCAAATAAGTTACAAGACAGTATAATTCTGTTAATTTTCAAAATATGAAAAATCCGCTGTGAGTTTATTGCAATGACATACTGTGGCATCATTTGTAAACGATAAATATAGCGACATCACTGTTGAATGCATCCCATAAGAAACAGAGCTCTGTTATTTGTTTTCTGCGGACAAAATGACTTGTCCAAATGTCATTCACTCTGAGATACGTCCAGTATGTGGTGACGAATGTTTTACAAGACCAGCAATATATGTTTGGTGTAAGAAGTTTGCTCGTTGACAAGAAAGTGTCATTGATGATAAAGACCTGGTCAGTGTGTTGTTTCGATGACTGATGCAGCGATCGCAGCAGTAGAGTCTTTCGTACGGTTTGATCGGCGTGTTTAAATAAATTTGGACGATATGTTGAAAAATAAAGCACAGATGTGTGCCATTTAAGCAGGTTTCGTTGCTGAACATGTTAATTTTTCTGGTATAGGCTACTCGTGACTTGTAATGGTGCACAGCAGTAACACTTGGGAAGTGGTGAAAGAATGGGCAAGATACTGCACTAACTGACTGTGTTCTATGTACACGTGACATCACAATAATGACGTCGTCTTCATAAAAATTTCTTTATATGTGCCCAATTAAATTACGTACGAAACCTATGTTTCAGATTTTTGGTAGTTTGAAAATCAACGGAATTATGCCATTCTGTAATTTGTTTATGGAATGACTGTCGTATATAGCTTTTATGTTTTCTTCTGTTAATGTCTGTTAAAAAAGACTGCAGTCAATATGTAAAAATATAGTGACGTGTGGACGATTTTGTCATTTTGAAAAGGGTATTTAATTTATTTGCATGTGTTCTTTTTGGAACGTGATGAATTAGATGTTGGAGTGGCTGCCAGTTGTACATAAACTTGACTCTCTCACGAGCATTCATTCGTTGGCTCAGGTAATCTCTGTCATTTATTGCTAGCAGTTTTTCATTGATCACTGGCTGCTGTTTTATGGAAACTATAATTATTAACATCATCATCATTATCATGATGATGATGATGATGATGTTGACATTATCATCGTCACCATCATGCAGAGACTAGAGTGATACTCTCGCAAGAAATGTTGAGCATTGTCACTGCATAAAAAGCATACCTACAGTTATAACTGGCATTATCCTGTCCGATCATTTTCAAACAGTGCTTTGAACAATGAACAGCAGTGTTTTCGTTTGTTGCCTGAATGCAATGTACAATGAAGATGTTCTGGCAGGTGCAGGCAGAGAATTTTAGGCATGAGCAGTAACCACTGGAAATGCTTGATTACCAAGCATGGCTCATCTGGTTGACTTCTCAAGTAGTGTCGATACAGGTGATGTAAAGTACCATTAGGTACATTTTGCCTGATATGCTGTTGTTGAAAACTTTGCTTCTTTATATGTCTTTGACTTTGAGCATTGTTTGTCGGTGTTTGTGCTACTTCAGCAAATGGTTGATAACACTAAAACATCTAGTCAGTCGCCGATCCTTGGAATTACTCAGCTCTCTACGCATCCGCGTAAATCTCCGGATGGTAAGAACAAGTGCTGTGATGTGTTGTGGTTCATTAGGCACATATCAGTCAACTTATTAATGCAACTTATTAATGCAGTTTAGATCGACAGACATGTAAGATCATCGGCCATCTGCACTTGCCTCGTTCCAAGAACCAATTACAGCTTAGTGACAGAAGTACCAGCAGGACCTGCACTGTGACTATGGGATAGTCTATTGTCCTCACTCTAGTACCCTGACATGTCTGTTGAACAGTTCAGAAACCATCTAAAGACAATTTCAGTGGCTTAGAGGATAGCACTTCTATGTGCTGTGCCATGTATAAATGTTAGTTATACTTCTACTAGCGCAAAAAATATGTATGAAACCACGTAGTCAAATAGTCAAGTGACTTCTCCTGGACTTTGTCACCTCACTCCAGCTGGATATGGAATCAAAACTGGGCTGTGTTAAGTTACTGAGCAAGAAGGTACGATGTTGCTGCAGCAAATAGCTGAATCATACCTTCTTGCTCAGTAACGTAACGCAGCCCAGGGGAACTAAAGGCTGCGATATACAATTTTGAGCTGCGGAAAATTTGGATGCACCTGACTGATGATGATAATGATGGCAGAAAGTACCATTAAGTGTTTACGTTTGTAACCCCCTTGTCCTCCGATAAACACCATCTGAGCTATAATGTTTGTCTGGAGGTAAGAGGGGAGATTATCAGAACCGTTCTGTGTTGTATTGTGTACTGAAGCTGTGCACAGTCATAAGCACACGTCGATGAGCAGTTCTTACAGTTCTCTGGATTGGGTTTTGTCACACTGGGTCCATTTCACTGTGCATAGATTTATTTGCATTTATCTGTGTATTTTGTGTTTTTTTGTTTCATACTGCATAGTTGTTGTACTGTTGTGAGCATAGTGGGGTGGACCTGATGGGATTAAAGCCTAATCCTTAGGACCTATTTACCTTTAGTGCTTTGACACTGTTAGTTGGGTTATTTGACCCATAAAAACCCGTCCCGGATATGATAAATATGGATTCATATAGCGCCTTGTCGTGAACACACCTCTAAGGTGCTCAGGTATGGCACGCGTTCTTAAGGGATCTTACAGTTTTACCTGCACACCCCGCGCACATCCACTAATGGAATGAACCATACCTGCCTTTGCCTTCCCAGCCGAAGCTGGTACTCATTTACTGACCCCGGAGGGATGGAAGGCTGAGTTGGCATATAATGTGTTTGGTGGGACGTTAAACCTTGCTCAACTTCAACTTCAGTTGTACATTTGTAATGTGGTGATGATGATGATGATGTTGGTGCTGGTGATGATGGAGAGGGTAAGCAGGGCAACCGTAGTAAAGAGCAGTTCTGTGTTGTATACAGGCAGCTTACCCCCGTCATCTGGTTTGCCATTGCATGTCAATGAACTCAAGGACATTGAACCTCAGTTGTCCTCTCTTGTTCTTCTCTACAAAATCGACATCGTAAGTTTGTAGTTATGTCATGTGCTAAGTCTTTTCACGCAAGGCTTCTGATGTCATCCTGTAATCCTTTTAGTGAAATATTTTTGTGCCTCCCGCCAACAATAGTAGGTGGACAGTGTCATGTTTTTAGGTTGTCCGTCCATCTATCGGTGTCTAGGAATTTGCCGTTGTTCATTTGTCTGTTGTCCATTGTATGTTAACACTAGGGTTGTAAATTTTCCGGAAATTTAATATTTCCTTAAATTTTCTGGAAATTTTCCTAAAATTTCCAGAAATATCAGCAAAAGCCTGGAAGTTGTAATGTCTATAATTTTCATTTGAATTCGCTGATATTCCTCGGAGCCATGCTAAAAACAAGTTAATTTTTCTTAACACAATGCATAAAGTTAAAGCGTAAAGATCTGGAGAGTTGTTTGTCAAGAAAGCGCATCACTTTGCAGTGCTGGACTTGGAAACATATGATTATAATTAACAAACTTCTGGAAAGATTAGAATAAATTTCCAGAAATTTTCCGCCGGAAATTTCCAGAACTTTCCGAACTCACAACCCTAGTTAACATGTGTTTGGGATGGTGTGATTAGCTAGTTGCCTAATTAATGCACAGCCCCTTCCGGAACACAGCCCTGCCGCATACAACAACTTGATTGGCTGCACAGGCCACGATCTGACAGATGATTGGTCACTAGCCGGCATTCATTTCGTCGACAGCCAGTACCCATTTCGGTACTCATTTCAGTGCATTCTTTTATTGAACCAGATGTTTTGAAAACATTGTACCGTTCGACAATACCACTCCAATTTATCTGATCAATGTGCTCTGGAAATTAGGGTTAGGAATTTACGTTAGACTCAGAGTTGCACTATTTTAGCAGAGAATAAGGAAAGCGAGCACCTTGTATTCCGTGAATTTCACGGATGGTAACATCTTGTTAACACGAATGCACCTACACAATAAAATTTACATATTCTAGGAGTGTTCGTGCATAAATTAGGCAACTAGCTAATACTGAGTGAAGGGAATTGAATGAAACTTGGCACAAGTGTTCGTCATGTGAGTGGGCACTGCTGAAAAGGTTTTCAAGGTCAGATGTTACTGAGTAATCGTATAATAGTACAGTAAATAGCTCAAGTGAATGGCTGGAAACACAATATGACATATAGCACATACTGGGTGTAAAAAGTTACAAAATTGAAAGTGCATAACTTTCTAGTAAGTAACAGTGTGAATGCTGGTTGTGTGGTGGAGGCATACATTCCGACAGTGTGGCATCAAGGCGTACTTGTTTGACAGTATTAAATGAATAACTTTTACACTTTGTGATATCATGGTATTGCATTATTACATTTCATATTTTTGTCTTGTTTCTCATTTGAAAGTTTTATGTTGATAGTAGTTTGTATGATTAATGGTCTGTTCAGTGTTTGTTGTGTTCACTGTGATTGATCGTGATCGCAGGATGTCACGAACATGACCCTGTCAGCGGATGAAATGGAACTCTTTTCCAGAGTAATACGGCAGTTTCGGACCGTCTTCCTGCGCCAGGAACATATGACCACCTTCAAAACTTACGACTCTCAGGATGCCCATGTTAGCAGCTCACTAATTTTGTTCCGAAGCTATTAGTCGTCAAGTTTATATTGTTTTCAGTTTTGTTCGCTAATTAAATGCAAGGCTTTATTTAGCAACATCATCGAGTCTCAGTCAAACCGTCGTAGTCAAACTATGTGGGAAGGGCTTGGCATTAAGCTTCCATTAGCTGTAACATTGCATCTTTTTTATGCCAGCATGAGCAGAAATGTGCTTGTTAACACTTTAGTGCTAGGTTCTGCCCCCCAACCCGTCCCCTCCCCCAAAAAACTTTGAGTATGAAACCTGACACTCAGCTGTGGTTATGCAAGAATTGATGTACAAGAAAGGTACCAGATATGAGAAAATTTGCCAACGTTTAAGAGATATCCACATTCCATGGGCACAGTCAGTCAGTCATCATCATCATCCACGAATTTCATGGCAACACAAGTCTCAAACAGAACTTCAGGGCCGCAGTAAATGTCACGCATTAGGCTAGTGTCAGTGCTGCTGTTGCTGCTAGTGTGCGTTGTCGTAAAATCTGTGAAACAGTTCCGTCTTCAGTCACAGTTACTAGAGGTTCAAGTCGGTAAGCAGGCAGTTCCATGCACAAGGTTTAGCAACAGAAAACATCCTTTCACCATTGTCTCCTGTCTCACTCTGTGTGACTGTGTCACAGTTGCTTTCAGTGTGTGAAGAGCTATGCAGCTGTTGTGTCCTGTAATCTGTAGAGTCAGCAGCACGGCCGTCGTGAGATTGAGAGCATGCCGCTGCATGCAATGAAGAAGGAAGCGAACTGGCTGCCGTTTGTGACGCTGAAAGCTGAAAGGAATCCACTGCAGCGACGCAAACTGGCAGAGCTTCATGGTCACAAGAACGTTGATTTGTTGCTGCAGGCACAGTCACATTTCATCAAGGCACATGACCATGAGGTGATTGTGGCATTATTACAATGTTGTTTTTCTGAATTCACAGCGTTACTTTCCAGCTTTTTTGTCATAGTTTTATTATTTTTTGTTTGGCATAGTAGTATTGCAATGATTGATTTTAGATTTTGTGGCCTTTCATTAAACGTTAGTCCTTCCAGTGAGTAGCACATCGGACAGTCAATTCTTTCCGCTCTTCTTTGTCCAGAGCAACGAGACAGACGTCTTCATGTCCATCAGTTCGATGTTTCTCTAGACAGTTTCTTTCCAGGTAATACATGCTTGACCTCGGTTAAGATTTTACAAGATTATTAAAAATAATTTTGTTACAAAGCTGTTGTATAGTTGTTAAAAAGCTTTGGTTTGTCTGGTATGCGTGAGGTGATATTGATGATGCAACTTTGCCGCGTTGACTGTTAACAGAAAGTACAAGATGCTCTCAGAGAACATGCATCGTCCGTCAGAGATCCAATGTTTCTGCAGCCTCTGAATCCCACATCAGCAACCAACAAGACCAAGCACAAAGTGGAAAACGCTGCAGCCATGTGGAAGAAAATATACACCAATCCAGAACTGTACAAGTGAGATATTTACCATCACATGGTTCACACCGAATATTTTAAAACATTTTAAAAAAGGTTTTTTTACTGGAGGAAAGCAAGAACATTTTTTGCCTTTTCCGACGTTATAAGTATGACGTGTTAGTTATGCTAATTATTTTTTCTCATTAATCTAATTTTTGTTATTATAATATTTTGTGTGCATCATGCTGAATACATATTTTATGCCTATAAATGCTTATAGTATTTTTCTTGCTGGTAATTGCTGGTGCAAAAAAACAGTCATTGGCATTGGTTTAGCTTTACCTCAGTCATTGTCACTCTGTGACATATTAATCTCGAAGCACATTAACCAAATTTGTAAAAATTTCTTTTCAAGTTTATAAAAAAAAAATATTATATTTACTCATCTGTACTTATTGTGTCATGTTTTAGTCACTAGATATGACTCATTATGATCTTTGTATCTGTACACATGGTTGACTGTTTATTTTGATTTATGTTGTTTTTTTCCTAATTATTGTTTTGCTGCTGTCGTTCTGATCGCGACGAATAAAGTTGAATATACATGCACTAACAGTCATGATGCAGATTGTGCAATTATACCTTGGATATTGAAGTTGAATCGGTAAATGTTCAGACAGAGAGAATTTCATTCACTTGCACGGCCAGTACTTCAGACATTCTGCTAAGCCACTAGGATAGGCTGTCAGGAAGAGCAGCGGACCAAATTGCGACACTTCGTCAGAAAAGTCCAAGTGCAGAAAATGGGGGTTCGCGATGTCGAAAGGTGTCACACAGTATGTAATTGCAGTGTCACAAAAAAGCAAAACATGACAAAGCATGGAGTTCTGTAATGTTACGGGCAAGTAGCCATGGTTTTCAGAGACCCTGTTAACACAATATATCTTTAATGAAGGGTAAAACCAGCTCGATCTGGCCAGCCATTTTGACAAGCTTTACCCGAGAGTCCAACAGAATCCGAGCAGCTGTGGAGCTTTCATGTAGAGCTCTATGGAACTGTGGTGTGATAAACAGAGAACAGCAGAAGAACGATGTTGAAGCTGAGGACTGCAGCAGCAGCAAGGATCATCACTCGCGGCGCAGCAAGTCCAGAAGTGGAAGTGCTCGCAGGAGTGCCAGGCATCGCAAAAACAGCTATGACTACTTCAACGCTGTGCAGCTGCTTGGTAAGTCCACATTCCACCGGATCAACTAGTCCGTGACTTTTTGTAACTTGAATACAATCTTCTCTACCTTCTGGCCAGTTTTCTGTGCGATTGGCCAGGGAGTTTAGGTCTGCTGTATAATTCTGTTTGTACATTTTTGCAGCAAAAGTACACTTGTGATATTTAGTTAATTAGAATTTGAGCTAATAGCATAGTCGATTGAAAGCTTTTTCTCTGTGTGTGACTGTGTGTGTGTCTGTCTGTCTGTGTGTTAACCAGGGTGGCACAAATCATAACTCCTACACTTAGAGACTTGAAATATGCATATGCAGAGCTGCTGATGAACTCTGATCACAAACCAGAAACTGGGTCAGTGTGACCTAGTTGCTGGTTTTGTAGGTCACCGGGCTATAGTCATTCTGCTAGCAGATCATCTCTGTCTGTGAGCTGCTTGTAATGTTGTAAACTGTTAATTGTGTGAATGATCAATAATTTGCCCAGACCTAGTTTATATGCTGTTAAAGTCTGGCAGTCCATACTGTATACAAGTGTTCTTGATAAGATATTTTTGATCAGTCAGCCAGTCAAAAACTAGTTAGTGTCGGCTCTACATCCAACCAGGTCAGCCTGTTAGTACAAAAGTCAGCAAATTATAGTGAAAAGGTCTGACAAACTAGAGCTGAAATATGTGCTTAAAAGTATGATTTACAATGATGTTTAAAAGTCGGGGAGAGTTGTGACGTGACTGGACATTTGACACTGAGTTTTGCATGATTGTTATAACAGGTCTCGAGGACGGCGATCAAGACACCACTGACCCAACCAGCATACAGGGTGCATACTTATCATTTCTTCATCTCAGACACCTCCGCATCAGAGACTTGCAAAGGATGGTTTGTGATCGTGACGTATCTTTGGCGGATTTAATTGATGTATTAAATTAGTTTAATTGATTTATTTGTTGGAATAAAACAGTCGGTAGTTTATTGCTGACAACTTTTGATCTATAGGATGCAGCAAAAAGCATACTTTGAGAAAAAGTATCCAAATACGACTGAATATTTCTTTGTGAAGTTTTCCGTGTAGGTCTGTATGTCTGTGTATTAATCTTGTAGTTTTTATGAAATTCTGTTAACTGTGTAAATATGGACTGAAATAAAAGCACAACTTATACAAGAATTTTACAAAGCTTGCGAGGCAAGAGTAATGCAGGGGAGTTTTATCAATTCATATTAAGCTTTTTCTGAGAAACTTCATTCTTGTCAGGGAATGATTTTTGGCTGCACCGTGTATTTTGCCGTTACGTGTCTGTAGTGTTTGGGAATATTGAACTATTTTCGCTCGGTGGAACGTACACTGACAATCAGTGATGCTGGCCTGACATGTCAGGATGCATCTCAGCACTATCATCAGACCAGGTCTCCACTCACTGTGTTTCACTGCATTGCAGTATTTGTTTTTTTGCTGCTCAAAAACATTGATTTTAGTGTTACTTGAGTAGTACATATTTTTTCTGTCAGCCAAATACATTAATTTGGTTACTTGACGACTGTTTGGTTGATTGATTGATTGATTGATCGATTGATTGATTGATTGATATTGCACTATAGAGAAATGAAGGTTAAATAAATATCAAAGGAAAATTGATTGATAACATAACATAACATAACATCTTCGTTTATTTCAGTTAAGGCAGAATGCTCAACCACCACATCTGTCACGCAGGACAGCGACTATTTACATGTAGCTATGCTTACGCTGCCACACAGGACAGCCACAACCAGGCTTAGCCCGAAGGCTGCCAGACACAGGCGGCGCCAAGGTGTTGCCAACATTCGATCAGGTGGGCTTTTTCACCTCGCAAGCACTCACCAGATGGC
>Ga0049105_1001176_pt1 | contig 11066 bp, 5 predicted proteins | sample WorMetvaBAHAMAS1_FD_61260 | JGI IMG/M metagenome (GOLD analysis project Ga0049105, IMG submission 61260) | Worm MetaG Olavius vacuus BAHAMAS.1 | ecosystem: Host-associated > Annelida > Digestive system > Unclassified | place: Germany: Marburg | collected 2013-04-09 | reverse complement strand
GCTCAAAATGTCTGCTTTCAGCGTCGACACAGGCCGACAGACGCCGTCTCCACTCGTCGATGGCGTGGTTCACAACGTCCACTACCGGGTGCTCGTTCAATGGACCTCGTTGATCGCAATTGCTTCAGAAAGTCATCCACATCACGCTTGCTTCACTTCTTGTTTGAAAATTCCTTAATAAATCGTGTCACTCCGTACTTTTTTGATTCCCAGACATTTTTTATCAATATCTTGTCTTCTTTTGTTGACATTTTAAGTTGTTAACGTATTTTTGTCGTAAGCACATAATGACACATTTATTACGTCATTAGCAACACTTTCTTGAAGTAATAAATAACTAAATGCATGCCCTGTTTTGTACATTTTTTTCCGGTTTCGGCAGTGTAAAAATTATTAAAATCGGTTAAGATCTGACAGAGTGGCAGTCAAATGTACACTGCTACGTTTTATGAACCAAGGCAAAAATGTAGGTTTTAATTTTTTCCAGGTAAGGTGTGCACATAAATCGGGTGATGTGATAAATTTTATTATAGTCGTATGTAGAATCTCTCTAGGATTAAAATGATATAAAAACTATACAAATCGGTTAAGATTAGTCAAAGTTATTGTCAAAAATAAAATGTCACGTTTTTTATGGTTCACTGTGTACATAATCTAACCTAGCGGTCGCGCCGCCGTCGCCGAGTTTTGACTCGCGCCGCCGCCGCCGCCGATAAAAATCGATCGGCGCGCCGCCGCTGCGGGTCATGATCACCCGGCGCGCCGCCGGCGAAAGAATGACGTCGGCACGTGGTACTAGGCCGCTGGTGCAAATCGCTTAATGTTGTTGCCGCTAACTTTATCAACATCAGTAGCAAACATCAGTAGAAAGTTTTTTGAAGTTACCGACTTGGCTTGGCGTCAGTCAATAACTGCGCACCGGCTGTAGATTGTGTAGGCCTAAAGTAGGTATTGATATTGGTAATGTGACGATTTGTATCGTGGCAGGTCCCGCCCAATAGCTAGTCATACTGGAGACGATGATTGACAGGTGCACTCTGCCGTGACGAGCCACCCCAAATGAACTGTGGTGGGAGCAGATACACTGCTGCGATCATGAGCAAACTTCCAAACGTTCAGTGAGTTGTCACCACAAGATCACAAGTAAAAGGATCCAAATCGTTACAAGTTGAGCATCTTTCTCTGTGTTTCTGAAATGTTCCCTGTCCTTCGAAAGATCACGCGTTAGAAGTCAAAGTAAAGTAAAGTAGTTTCTTTATTTAGGTCTGACAAACGCAAACCATACAACACACTCAACCACAACGAGCTGTCACGCAGGACAGCAATGATATGCCTATACTGTCACGCAGGACAGCAACAACCAGATACCAGGTATAACCCAGAAGGCTGCCAGAAACAAACTGCGCCAAGGTGCTGCTAACATCCGATCAGGTGGGCCTATACCTCGCAAGCACTCACCAGATGGCACCACTAGCACGCATCCGGAAATTGTTTGTCAAAACAACAAAGTACACGGAATAGCCATTGTGGAGTGCGGAGGGCTGTGGGTGCAAAGTATAACGTGTACCCTAAACAATGTGAGCAATCTCACACATGTTTATAACCATTTCCGGACTTAATTGCTGACTTCAGTTCTATTGATTAGCTTTTAACAAAATTACTATTGCATAAACAGCAGTGGCGTCACTAAAAGGGGAGGGGGCGCCCCGTATGACACCATCCAGGAGCGACACCCTAATGAAAGTCCAAACATTTTTTTCGGATGCCTTTAAACCAGTGTGAGAATTGTGAAAAAATAACTGGGGGTTGGCAAATATGGGGCGAGGCGCCGAGTAGGTGGGGCTTGGGGAGGGGGTGTCCTCCTCCCCAATAGGGTAGGGCCTGGGGAGCTGTGCCCTCTATCCAGAAAATTGTTTTACTTTCTGGCTCAAAATAGTGCATTTTGGCATTTATTCCGACAAGAATAGCCAGTTCAGCATAGAATAGCACCATAGAATGGCACGTTAACAGTAAATATTACGTACCAACTAAGTGCCAAGTTGGCCCAAAACTACCAAGTAACAGCACTGCCCTATCAGTGTGGAAGCTTTCATGCAGGATCTGAAGCTGCCGTTTGTATACAGTGAAGTCTGTAAAGTACACTATGCCGTACATTTATTTACATTTGTCATTGTTGGGGGGGGGTTACGCCCGACCCCTTGGGGTACTTCACGGAGCAGTAACTGGGGGGGATAATATAACTGAACAGAACACTGGACAGTGATGGAAACCGACCAAGAAGGTAGATAAGAATGAGAAGAGACTGGACAGTATCAAAAAGGACCGTTCTGATCCGGCTTCCATATGAAGCCACGTACACAGCTTGCTGAAAACAGTAGTTACTGAAGATGCACTTTCACAGTGTGGCTCTGCTGTTGTCGAGGCATTAAGCTACGTACATGTAGGTTACGCAAGTCACTGTATTAGACCGAATTCCTCAAAAGTTAGCCTACGCCGAGGAACACAAACGCAGGCTAATTAGGCCACTCGACGTATGTAAAAGGCCTTCTGAAATGCTGCTGTCCTGTGTTTTCACACTCGTGCTGTAATCGTCCAGACGGCCGAGAGACACCCCGCCAAAAGTATATCAGTGGTTTGGTCCTAGGGTGAACTCGTATATTGGCATAGACATTTCGCTAACCTAGTCCCCGGAGCCGCCGTCATCAAGCCGCGGCCGCCAGTCATTGTCAAGTTGAAGTCAGTCATATTTGTTTGACTGAGTCGACGCCGCCAGTCATATTCATACAAACAGTCATATTTACAGTGGCGGCAGCAACTACCGCAATGAATAAACTATTACAACTGAAAATTCGTTTGCTTCGCGAAACGACAAAACAAAACATGTTGCTGGTTTCACAGTTTCACTTTGTTTACTGGTACAACATTGTGCTAATGGTGCTGACGAGAAGCGCATCATCTGTCGATGATGAGTCCATGTTTTTAACCGGGCAAATTTTAAACGGGAAACAAAGTTCACTGAATGCACAGTCGGCAGACAAACTGTCGTTTATACACGACTATTTCTTCCTCCTGTCTAAGTAATTAGACGATATAAGTAGGCTTACAACGTGCAATTCATATTTAGTTCTAATAACACACGCAGTAAATTGCAACAAATCAATTGTAATCAACATCAAAGCAATAATTATCGACTGGCTCTACTGGCAGCCTGAAAGTTCATTTTATAGGCACGACAAACTGTCGTTTATATGTGACAATTCATTCCTCCCGCCTAAGTAATTGTTGCCATGTAACACCATGCAGAATGATGCAGCGTGGACGATACTGGTGCGATACGGGTAGGCTTACAACAAAACTGTGCAAGTCATATCATATAACTAAATAGCTTTTATTCGTAATGCTGGTTTTAACTATAGTACGCAGTCAATTGTTCATTGGTTTTCAGGACACCGGTAAGCGCACGCAGTTATCGTGCCTCGGCGTTCCTCCTTGACTTACTTTTATTATGTCAAGCGAATAAATTCATTCATTATCTAATAATGCCGTACTTGCCTAATGACAATTCATGAAGTATGTTTGAACGCATTGGTTTGGTTCTAATAACTTCATGGAGCGCAACAGCCGTTATTAACGCTGCCGCCGTCAGTCATATTGTGACAAGTCATGTCAATCATTTAGCATTTTCAAGTTGACCTCAAGTCGCCAGTCAGTCATATTTTCACCAGTCAGTCACATTGCGTTACGTGACTGACTCCGAGGACTACGCTAGCCCATCAAATAAATTTTACAGAAAATATGACATTTGACAAAAAGTGCTAAATTGGGCCATGCTTTTCGGCCCATCAAGTCGCATTTAACGCGCTATGATTTCGAAACGGAGCAATAAGCTTATGTCAAGAATCTGAAACTTGGAGCGCCGATTGACCTTCCTTTTAACTCAGACATTTTACCCATTCGTCCCCTACTTTTTACAAGGGTCAAAAAGTGCGAAAGTTGGCCGAATTTGCCCTTTTAGGCACTGTGTAGTTTCTAAAATGAAGCAACTTCAAAAATCTGAAATCCAAACTGGGAGCGCGAATGATAGGCGTGTTTCAGTCTCAAATTTGACACAAGTCGCTCTCTAAACTCTGGGAACTTAGAGCTACAAGATTATCATCGCAAAATGCTGCAAGAATCTCTGTTGTAGGCCCATCTTCCAGTCCGCACAGCGGCCGCGCACCAAACGTACATCGGAGGTTGAATCACAGACTGAGCATGAAACTGCGACTGAGACACTTCGCTCACCCTTCTGATAATTTTTATACAGGGTGAAAAAGAGCGAAATTTGGGCCTCAATTTTGGACCCAGTGGTATCAATAATGCGCTCTCGTTTCGACACGAAGCAATAGATCTAAAATATCAAAAAATGCGTTAACAGCGGTCAATGATTGACTTTTCTGTTCCACAAATTTTGCATGGGTCGCTCTCTTAACTCTGAGAACTGGGGATACAAAATTGCCCCTTCCTTAAAACGGCCCAGAAAATTTGTTCAGTGTTCAATAACTCATCTGTACATTGCTCGATTGTGTTAAAATTTGAATATGACCCCTTGACCTTGAACGTTTTATATATCGGTTGTCGCGTGATCAAACACTGACCATATTGCAGCAAAATCGATCAGTCCACAGCGGGAATTATGGGAGAAGTGGACCGCATTATCTGAGTCAAAACGAAGAACAATTATCGGCGTTCCATGTGGATACTTTAACTTTCCGACATCTTGCTCCATTCTGTAACACTAGCGCGTCAGAGGCGACTGTGGTTGAAAATCGAGGCCAAATTTATCACTTTTTGATCCACTGTAAAAATTTAACAGAGAGACGGGCAAAATGTCTGAGTGAATTTTATTTACGAGTTTAGCCTAGTATCGATTATACTTTTGACGAGGCGTCTTTTCGGCCGTCTGTGAAAAACACTAGTAAAACATGCGCCTTTCGACTACTCCGGGCTGCTAATAAGGATTGTGTATGATCTAGTACGGGATGAGGTCCACTACTGGGGTGACACAATGAGTTACCGTACCGGGTGACACCAGAATCGAATCCAGATTTCGCTGCGGACGGCAGCAGCCGACTCGTTGCTAAGCACGACTGACAACACCTTGTGTATTGAGACGACGGCATTATGCAGCTGCTGTCTGTTGACACGACGGCGACGATGGAGGTGGACGTCAAGTGGTTGTATCTGCTGCTGAAGGCAATTGCAGGTCGGTCGAGTTACAGTTACAACAGACAAATCACATTATAGCACAGTGGTGCTAGTGGTATAGGCGACAAGCCATTCCTATGGAGCAGGCCACAATATGACCCTCAGTAACTTTGTACTCCCTGGACCAATCATTACCAAACTTGGTATGATTGATTACGTCGGCGACCCCTACTGATAGGCCTACGCCGATTTTTGTTGAATTTGGTTGGCTGGGGGATTGCCCGCAAATAGGTAAAATATAACTTGTCTGTGACTTTATGTAGTGTCCTTTTTTGTGGGCTCACCTAAAGAAAAAAAACCGTGAACGGATTTGCACGATTAGTGGCTCAAAACGCGTGAAATCAGATAAGGATGTGCCTTTTGGGAAATTCATCAAAAAAAATTCACCCACCCTTACTAGCCCCCAAATTCCTATTAATGGGCAGTTAAGGCCAATTCAGATATAAAATCAACCGGGTAGTACGGCTATTTTGTGAATGATAAAAGTGCAGTAACAATCACGTTAATAAAAAAATAAACGTACTGTTACTCTGCCGTGGCAGGTTACGGAATGTTGCAGCATTTAATTTCGGCATACAGGGAAATAAAAAGCAGCAAATATAAATTTGAAAAATGACGTTTAAATAATCGGTTATAGGCGACGTAGTTGCACATCTAAAACCGCAAAAAATTCACCGTTTTGTCAGATTTGTAATGTACTGTATCATCACTACGTGCTCAGTAGAATGCTACTGGCACTGTGGTGTTCAGTGTCGGTGGACGCGCGGCTCGGTGTGAACGTAGCTCTAAAGCGACCGGCGTACCAATCCGGTACAGCGCAACTGCAGTCTGGTTTGATATGTTATGCATCATACGCTAACGACGGCAACCACGACCCAATCTTTACGCATGGTTCCTGCTCAATGACTAAACCGGTAATCAACCCATGGTGGGCGGTCGACCTGGGAGTGCCACTGTACGTTCACAGCATCAAATTCACCAACAGAGAAAATTTTGGTACGTATGCACAGTCTTTACTATCGACTTAATACGTAATGACTATGTTAACGCCGTTTGGTACGATAGCCAGAATCTGTTGACATCCAGGTAAAATTATACGGAGATCATCCTGGGGAGCCCTTCCGTCTGGCGAGTTAAACACAAGACGGGTAGCCGAATTTACCGATTTTGGACCTATCGAACGCTACATCTCGGAAACGGTGCAAAATAGGAGCTAAGTTAGTATAAATCATTAATAGGAAATCGCATATGAGCTTTCGATTGGTACCAAATTCGGTGACCTAGGATGACCTTGAACGGCGTAACCGCAGCGTAATTTCACCAAATTGTGTAGCTTTCAGGCAGATTACGTAAAAGTGGTTGCAGATACACCAATACTTTCTGCAGCGGAAATGTAGGCCAAAGCATCTAGTTTTGAGAATAGGGATTATGGCGATATTGGCAGGGGATCACCCTAGCGAGAGCGTTAAATTGAGCCTGAGGCACTCTGCTCTCGCTAGCGAAAATTCGAATAATAATCAGCCATAACTTGGGAACGGTGCGAGATAGAAGGTAAGTTACTATTAATCACTAATAGGAAGTCGTATATGAGCTCTCGATTGGTATAAAAATCGGTGATCTTAAATGACCTTGAACGGCGTAATGGCCGTTACATTGCGTTATTGCACTGAAATGGGTATACCTGCGTTCCAACACAGCTGCGTCGATCTGTGGCGAAATTTATGCACGAGTTTTGTAGTGCGTGTACGATGTCGTCGTGAAGAAAGTTCACGTTCGCTATCTCATCTCCTGATGAGTTTCTTGTAAGTATATGCTGTCGCCTGTCTGTCTGTCTGTCGTCTGTAACGTTGCTGCGCCCTATACTCAAGCGATTGAAATTTTCGGCAATGTTTCTACGCTATTTGCTACTTTGGCCAGTTAGCCATCCATTAACTTTCACCAAAAAATTTTACGGAGATCGTCCCAGGTAACGCCTGCATGGGGGTGGTTAAACGCAAGAGGGGTAGCCGAATATAGCGATTTTGGACCTGTGGAAGGCTATATCTCGGAAACGTTTCAAGATATTATAAGTTACTATTAATCACTAATAGCAAGTCGCACATGAGCTTTCGATTGGTACAAAAATCGGTGACCTTGAATGATCTTGAATTTCCTAATAGCCCCAAACTTTGCGTTATTTCACCGGTAGCTTTCGCGTAGCTGTGTCGTACGATGCGAAACATATCAGTTCGATATCTTGAACCATTTAGACGTGGACTTCGAGTGTGACAGAGAGATAGACAGACAGACAGACAGACGGACGGACGGACGAATGGACAGACAGACAGAATGGCTGTTAGCAATAGCGCGCACCGAGCACTAACTAAGATAGACATGCCCGAGAAAAACCAAACAACTGGAGTTCGTTGAGTCAGTACAGCGGGGAAATGATACGATCGCGGCGGTGGTGGTCTGGCGTAGTGGTGACGTAGCGCATTTGTCTTGATCAACGGAGTTAACCTACGTTGGGCCCGGTAAGTACTGGGATGGGTGACCGTGTCCGCGTTCAAATACCGGTGCGGGACATTTATCTTTGTATGCAAACAACCACCCAGGTCAACTCAGCCTGGCCATCCATTCGTGGATAGGCGCAATGAGCCAAAGGTGACGACGTTTTGCGGCTGGGGAGTATAAAAGGAAGAATGGTTCGTGTGTGAGTGGCAGGTAAAACTGCGTGATCCCGTTGTTATACACTGGCCATATCTGAGCGCCTTATAAAGGTAGTATCATAACACGCTATATAAATTCACCTTAGTTACTTTTTTACTTGGCAAGGACTTATGGAAAAGATGAGTAATGCAAGAGCCACTTTGGTTCATCAAAACTATTTGATTTTTGTGAAGCGCACAGAGCTGCTAATTTCATCATCGGTTTGACCAATGCATCACCCGCTGTCACGGCACCTACCCTGTGGAACTACACCGTCTGCGGTCAGTACCCGGGCCAAGTTGGTGAAGGAGCGACAGTCAACCTGACGTGTGCCTGCAACCTGCCGGCGTACAGATACCTCATCGTGCAGTTTCCGGCAACGACGGAGAATCTGAAGGCTGGAATCTGTGAACTGGAAGTCTACGTTCGCAGTAAGTTCCCTGACAAGCACAGAGTAGGCTCTTTACAGAAGTATCTAACAAGAGCATTCGGAAAGCGCAGACATTCGCCAAGGCGAATTTGATTAATAATAATAATAATAATAAGGACACGTATATAGCCCAAATTCCCAGGTGCAGCAGATGCGCTAGATTGGTATCCGGAAGCCGATGACTTCCAAAATTTACCATTTCTGCGACCTTCTTAGATACATCTGTGGTAAAAATTTCATGATGATCCGTCCCAGCCAACGCATAGACAGTGGACCAACGTTTGTCCAATGTTATACGCCTGTCGGGGACAGGGGCGCAATCACGGCTGAAAAGTTAAGGGGGACCAAGGTTTGGGTCCCAACACCGGGGCGCTTGCCCCCCCCCGCGCCCGGCCAAAGGTCGGGCTGGGTGTTGGGTGCAGGAGGGGGTCGACCCCTCTCGCTGTGAGGGTCTGGGGGTATCACTCCCGAAAAATTTTTGAAAATTCAGATGCTAAATCATACATTCTGGTGACTACTTGCTGTGAAATTTCTTGCTTTTTGAAAACTACGGCCAAAAAGTTGGGGGACCAAAACATTGTTGTCTCCCCGGTCCCTACGGTTGTTGCGCCTCTGGTCGGGGAAAAGTTGCGGAGCGACATTGAGCCAAAACTGAAATAAAACAATAACCCAACGACGTTGGCCCATTGACAGTTTACCATACCGATAACCTACATTGTTTCAATTTTGATCCGATGCCCGAGTTGACGGGTGGGTTGAACCCTGCCTGCTACTTTGGCTGCCCCTTGTTCCTGTATTTTCTGGCTTCGGATGGTTGATTCAGCTTTTTGCTGGCTGCAACCTTAAAATACGACTCAAAATTCACCCTAAACCGACGATTTTATCGCCGAAATATCAAATATTTTCTGGAGAGTGGGCACGGTCCCTCCGGAAACCCGACCCCAGTACCTCACGCCCGATTTCCCCCTCGAGGTATTCGGCCACTCGACCCCTGCTTCTTTCTGTCAACTTGCACCCTGATAACTGCCGTATCATTTAGACGTTTTAAATACTTTTTATGGTGCTGATAACGCACTTTAGTCATTATAATAGCAGAAAATATTTAAAATAATGCGTTAGTGTATTGTTTTTATTTACTAGTTATTGCATAACAACAAAAAACAACCAACAACACGGGACAAAGCTCACAACTGTGCTACCCAGATTTGCTGTTGTAGCAGTTACAAACTGTGTTAAGTAACACGCGAGCTGTGCTGTTTCTAGAACTGACACATATACGTGTGTACAATTGACACAACAGTGTAGTTGAAGACTCATATAACTTCTAGATAATAAAGAAAAAGTAGAATAAAAATTAACCACAGTGACATAAACATGCGGTTAATGTAGTATTCAGCGGAATTAGCAGGACTAAGTGATCCTCAGTAATTAAGACAGTAAGAGAAATTAAACAAGTGAGTCTCAATGCCACATTATCAAAATGTATGCCTTCGCCATTGTGGCATTAGCAATCCCCATTTACATGATGAAGAATCGTGCCAAGTTACATTGGAATCTTTCCATAAAGTATGGAGATGTCACAGCCCGTGAAATAGGTGTTAAGGGATAGAAAACAGATGGACGCACAACGAACGGCCAGCCGCCATACCCGAAAACATATTCCGTCCACCGCTGATACTGTGATCGGTACAACGCTGATTGATCATCCAGGTTGGCAGTGGGCGAACCACCCAGGACAGAAGATGATCAACAAAGTGGCGAGTATCATCCAGGTGGAACGTAGTCTGCAGTGCATGATCAACTGTACGCTGTCACCGAGCTGTGACTCGTACAACTACCGTCCCAGTGACAAGACGTGCGAGCTCAACACACACGACACTCCACTCATCGCCAACTCCACCGACATGGTCACCGACAGCACCTGGACCTGGTGGAGCCCCATCTTCTGCACTCTCGTCTAAGCATCGCATACTGCGTGCTACTTGTGTTAATCACATTAAATGTATTTTACACCAGCTGTAGTATCAGCGCACATATTGCACCGAATTTATATGTATACTATGTGTGCGTTGGCCTAACATTTTGCTTTTGCATATTCATTATATTCATATGTACAAGGGTTGATCAGTAAGTAATGAGAAAACCCCAAATAACGGCAGAGTGAGCACACTGCGATTAAAATCGATTTGGAGTTTTCAACATAATTTCCATCGAGTGCAATACATTTTTTCTAGCGATTTTTAATTATCGACGAAGATTTTATCCTGTTTTTAAACAAGTAATTTATGTCGTAGAGGATATTTTTGTCACTGTCAAAGTCTACAATGTGCATCTTTCAGAGATCGGAACACCTAGAAGTCAGATCGAGCCGGTTCTGGAGATAGTTCAAGCGCCAGCACTCGTGGCACAGAGCACACAACTTTTGTTAAAGGCCAACTCCAGCGGAAGTTTTTTATTTCAGTAAACGAATTGTGGTTGTATAAAATCACAATATATGTAATAAATTGTTTATAAAAAATAAAGTAATTTGACAAAAAAAGGAATTTTGTTATATTAATTTTGTGCTAAAAATAGAACCTTTGCGTTTTCGATGCAGACAGCAGATCTGATTTTCGTTTCAGTTTCCGGTTTGATGTTGATGTTTATGGTGGCTTATGGTGGTTTATGATGTTCTGTGGCTTATTGTAATCGCGTTTCTGTA
>Ga0049105_1001175_pt1 | contig 11068 bp, 6 predicted proteins | sample WorMetvaBAHAMAS1_FD_61260 | JGI IMG/M metagenome (GOLD analysis project Ga0049105, IMG submission 61260) | Worm MetaG Olavius vacuus BAHAMAS.1 | ecosystem: Host-associated > Annelida > Digestive system > Unclassified | place: Germany: Marburg | collected 2013-04-09 | reverse complement strand
TTCTTCTTCTCAGAAAAGTGGGATAAATGTTCTTTCGTATGGTATATAAATCTGGACAGATCTTTCTACCGTTTTGTCACAATGCACGCGTGTGACGGACAGACGGACGGACGGACGGACGGACGGACAGACAGACGGACAGAATTCTCATTGCTAGACCGCGTCTGCATTGCATGCAGCGCGGTAAAAAGTATCAAACATATGCACAGGACTAGCATTGCACACTTCACCTTTACCGGCTGGTACCAACGTGATGCTAATAAACAAGATGCTCACTGCTCAGTCATATTTTCAACCATCAGTTTGCTGGCACGCCTACAGCAGGGGTTCTTAACCATAACTGGGAAACAGGCCAAAAGAGTGCAAAAAGGGTCTCATAACACAAGGCCAACTCAGCCTTCCATCCCTCCGGGGTCGGTAAACGAGTACCAGCTTCGGCTGGGAAGGCAAAGGCAGGTATGGTTCATTCTGTTAGCGGACGAACGTGGGGTGTGCAGGTAAAACTGTGAGATCCCTTAAGAACACGTGCCATACCTGAGCGCCTTAGAGGTGTGTTCACGACAAGACGCTATACAAATCCACGTTTACCTTACCTTTACCTTACAAGGCAATTTACTGAATTTTAGTCAATCAATTAATATACAGAAAGAAATACGTTTTATTCTAATTAATTTACTAAGCAATGTGCGAAAACTGAGCAGCTTCTGATTTTAACCATCATTAGTCGCTAGTGGAACACAGTTTTGAGTAGACAGGGGTGCAAGGATCTCGTGGATCAGTTAAATGGGTGCAGCAATCAAATAAGGTTAAGAGCTACTGGCAATACACTATGTGTGTTATTACGCAGACAGACACTGTAGCATATAAACCAACTACCAACAGTTCAACAACCCAAGCCAACCAAGGCAGAGCATTCATTCATTGTGAGACCATCCTTCAGTAGGGATGGTGGAATTGCAAATTATGTGCACCCGTTTTGAGGATTATGCGCAGTGTTTTTGCCAATTATGCGTGAATTATGTGTGCTATTTTCTGGGCTGTGCGCTACATATTTTTCTTACTTAAAAATTAGAAGCTTGTTAAATTAATTCACGTATTTATAACTTATAATTCTGCAAGTACTTGTGCAGAAAAAAAACAAGAGGGATAAAGTTTCTGAAGTCAAACGAGTGCACTGTGGTGTTAGTAATTGATTTTTAAGAGACCAGTGAAGACCAATCCAACAAGTGGCTAATATTAGGCTAGTTAACTGTTAACCTTAATCTTTCATGTGGTATAAACATCTGGACAGATCTTTCTTCCATTTTGTCACAAATCACGCATATGACAGACAGACAGATGGACGGACAGACAGACAGACAGAATTCTCGTCGCTAGACTGCATCTGCATTTGATGCAGTGCGGTAGAAAGGTAACGATAATCCCATATTCAACACCAGCCAGAGATGACCCCGGTTCATAGGCAGTTAGCCCATCATGCAGAACACTTCAGTAGTCTACCCCAGTGATATAGGTTTCCTTTCTGCAGTTACTTTCAACACCAAACAATGTTTATTTAGCCATAAATGTAATGTTTAGCTGTTAGAACACGTTGTGGAATGTGTACATTCGTAATAATGACCTAAATTCGTGATGTATGGCGAAAAAGACATATTATGTGGAGCTCGCTGGATTATGTGGGATTCGCCCAATTATGCGGAAGCACCCAATTATGCACAAAATTATGCGCACGCATGATCGCATAATTCCACCATTCCTATCCTTCAGTATAAACGGCAAATTAACGAGCTATGAACATGATCAAGTATTTCAGGGTTTGTCGTGCAGCATCCAGCTCACATGCAGAAATAATTGCTCATGCATATTTAGTACGTTTCTGGATCGTGTTCTCTACAATTCACTGGCATCAGTTGTACCACAAAACAGCTGCACTGTATTCGGCAATAACTGCAAGCTGAAAAACACCCAAAAACAAATAACTGGAACACACAGGATGCAGCCAAAAATGTACTGCAATTTCTCGGAAATGATTTTGTCCAGCTGCAATGCCCATTCTGTCTGCCATGCCAGTTAATGCCAATTTATATTATTGCAAACAACGTCCGGCAAACTATACGAAAACGTGCAGAAATTGGATGAATACAGTGACATAAGATTTTGACGGTGCAATAATTAAAATGTTTTGATCGGAAATTTGCAATTAACTTCAGCTTGTAGATCCAATGAGCGAAGCACGGTGCAGATCATAACCGTCACGGCACACTCAGGCAACCCCGTGCAGCGTACATGTTACCTGCAACGAGTAACTAACCCCACTACTGGCGTAAGCCGAGTACTGCGCTCCGAGCGGGGACATGTGAGGATACAGAACGGGCGGAAGAACGGATTTGCCCGAGACAGAGCCGGGAACCGGCTGGATGGCAGTGGCTGACACTATCTGTGCCGAAGACATGGATGACAGGGCTTGAAGTGCCCTGTCCTTGGAAGCCTGATCCTAACAAAGCCGAAGAGCACGTTATCGTATATGTCCAATGAGTGATGAGGATGATGATGACGATGATGATGTCAACTACCAGTATTAGTATTATGAAATGAGAACGTGAGATGACTAAATATGTGTCCCGCAAGTCTGCTACTGCTATGGCCACTGCTGCTACAGCTATTACTACTGCTACTACTCATTCTCACTTACTACTACGACTAATAATAATTATAATAACTACAATGTCCTGGCACATGTAACAAGCCTAACTAAGAAACAAGTCACATGCATGTACTGAGAAATCAACACAGCTGCCTTGTAACTTATCAGCCATCTGATCTTTAGAATCAATGTTTCCCGTTCTCGGCATATATTTAACAGCATCAATGAAAACACCCAACAAATAATCATAACCCCACTACTGGCGTAAGCCGAGTACTGCGCTCCGACAGATCAACACAGCTGCCTTGTAACTTATCAGCCATCTAATCTTTAGAATAAATGTGTTTCCTGTTCTCGGCATATATTTAACAGCATCGATGAAAACAGCCAACAAATAATCATAGAAATAAATACTTTGATAGCACTTTTATAGAAAATAATTACAGGCATTTCTTAATGTGAAAGCACATAGCCCTATTGTCACTGAAATAAATACAAGAATCTGCAAACAATGGTGCACCTTCAGCTGTGCTTGTATTTCTTTGGCTTTGCGCCGGGCCATCACTTGAATATGACTTGACACCTGCTTCCGAGAACGCATCTTTCCCGTTCGTAGTTTGATGTACCGGGCTATTAGTTCATTACGACCTACCAGTCATGCAACATTGAATTATGGACACACCCAGTTGCCTGACACTTCTTTGCAACACAGTTCACAGTTACTGCTGTAACAAGTATGAAGTATAGAGTTAAAGATGACGGCACTACCACATTGCGTGAAGACACATTTTGAACATTACAGTTCAGAATTATAGTAACAAGTGCACCAGTGATTCCTAAAATGATGACTTTTAAAAAATTATCCAGATCAACAACAGTTCACTATTCTAGTTTATTCCTGTTAACTAATGACCAAATTATACCTGCAAAATCTTTTCTTAGGTCCAACAAGATGCTCAGCTATCGCAGAGAGACCGCGGTGCAGGGTGCATTATAGTTTTCGCCAAAAGTAGAAGACTGGAACTGGGAGACAATATTTTATGAACACTATAGGTCTATCTTCAACCACTGTGATATAATCGGCCTGAAAATCTGTCGAATTCCGTAAAAAAACGCAATATAAGGGCTATTACGGCGTTCAAGGTCATTCAAGGTCATCGAGGTCGGTACCAATCAAAAGCGCGTATGCTATTTCCTATTAGTGATTAATAGTAACTGACATCCTATCTCGTACCCTTTCAGAGTTATCGAAGCTTGTTCAAATTTCGCTCCAACGCAGTCAGTTTGACTTAAAATTTCAGGTATAAGGCGTCACCTCCCACCAATCGTTTTTGCACGGATAGTTAGGCCAAAAAATGCCTTACAACTTGTCCCTGACAGTTTTCACACGTGTTACGGCTGAGGCGCTACGAGTGAAAATAGAGCGAAAATCGACGATCTCATTTTGATCCAAAATTTCAGGTACAAGGGGTCGCCCCCACCAATCATTTTTGCACGGCTAGTTAGGCAAATGAATGCCTTACAACTTTGCCGCTGACAGCTTTCACACAAAGAAACTTTGTAGCAGACTTTCTTCAAGCGAAGTGCGATTTTTTACGCAAATCGGCCGTTTTGCGTTTTTGAGACCCCTTTGGGGGACTTAGGGTCAACGTACGACGATCATCTTAGGCTCATTGGAAAGCGCGTAGTGGACTTCCTATTAGCGTTAATCGAACTTTTTTCGCTAAGTGTTACAGCTGAGGCGCTACGAGCGATTATCAGTTCAAAATCGGCGATTTTGCTCCAATGGGGGCCGGTTGACCCAAAATTTCAGCTAGAAGGGGTCGCCCCCCACCAACCATTCTTCTTCTCAGAAAACTAGGCTGAATGTTCTTTCATATTGTATATAAATCTGGACAGATCTTTCTACCATTTTCTCACAATTCATGCGTGTGACAGACGGACAGAATTCTCATTGCTAGACCGCGTCTGCATTCCATGCAGTGCGGCAAAAATGTGCTGGGACAACCGTTTAGCACAGTAATTACTGTGCACAAACATCAAGCTACTTTTTAGAAAGTGATCTGTTGTTGTCATCCAGAAATTACCCTCTTGTTTTCTGAATAATTATGTAAGTGAATTAACCAAATAGCGGGGCCTATCATTTATCACGTGAATTAATGACAGTTATAGCGATTCACAGGCTGATGAAAACAACTTCTATGACACTACCATCATTGCGAACTGTCTGAAATGTGACACTGGAATTTTTACATTACGGAGTTGAGAGAAAAACGGGTGTCATTTTATGATGTGAACTAGCGATGCATAATAAATAAATATCAAAACTGTCACGTGTCAGTCTGTTCCAAATTTTCCCAGCTATGTTTCTGCCGAATATTATTTGAATCGGTTTACAGTTGGGAAAGTTATCACAAAAATAAAAAGGGTGAACTTTTTGTTGAGACACAGTCTATATGACAAAAACCCCGTAAGGTCTCAAATCAAAGCGAAGCAATGTCATGAATTACACCACATTTGGCAACTGACTTCTACACGCACTTTCATCAGCCACGAAATTCCAGACTGTCACACGGCAGCTTACCGTACATCTTTCCTTCATCCGAGAGAATGATTTTCCGTCGGCCACACGGTGGATAGATTGCCAGAGCTTCCTGAAAGCTCTGCTCGATGTCGGCGCTCCAGACACCTTCAGCATCGTTGGAGAGATCGTCGCCATCGGCCGACATGTTACTGTCATCGTCAGCGCCGGCAATGCGACCCACCTGACCACCGCTTGTGTTGCTAGCATTGCTCATGTTGTCCATCGCAAAACCAGGCTCCGACTGGCTGTAGTACCAGCAGAATGGCTCTCCTCGCGAGCACCTGTTCACAGTTCCAACGAGCTACCTTGATAACCGTCAATCAATTCAGTGTTTTAATATAATTAATATTTACCTGGTATTACAACTGCGGAGCAGTCTTCCAGCTGCTCTACAGCGAGTGGTGATGCTGCTTACCTTCAAGTGACAACTGAACTCCACATCTCATGAGCGGATGAACAGAAGTATTGCTCATCAGTCACCACTGCATTGCGCCTTGTGGCATTTTGTGATTCTGGTGCCACATATATAACTCCCGACTTACGTACTTACTAAGGAAGTAAAGCCCTTTCCTGAGCCACATGGGACCACATTACGGGCTGATCTGCTACATGCGATAAAAAGGCAACTTAAGTAACAGATTCACAATACACAGCAGCATTGCATACAGACTGCGGGACAAAATGCAGCTTGGCAAGCCACAACAAAGGCACAGAGGACAATCAAAACAGCCATTAATGCAACAACACACAATTGGAAGAGCATCAGGTACAAGTCAACGCTGGACACATAGCGGGTCACAACAGGGTCACGTACTTCGGAAACGAATCTTTCCAGGCTATCGACTGCACTGATACGGACAACCGTACAACCGTACTCGCACTCGCGTCAACTGAGAAAAAATCCAGTGAAATGAATGCATGAAATGAATGCACAAAAAAATCTAACCCGGAGACAAACCAGATGCCCTCGGTTAAAAAAATGCAGAAAAAGGAAACTCAAGTCGAAACCAATCGGACCAAGTTCACCTGTGTAAGAACAGTCATTCATATGAGTGTGCATAGGAATGGGCAAAATCTGCATCAGCAAAGAACAGTTATGACAATCTTCCCTCTCTGGAGGGGATGTTAGGTATAAAACAACGGCACAAAAACAGCAAACACCCGTAGCAGAGCTGCAGAAATGAGAAACGGCCGAAGGTAAAGACCTATACACCCATACAGCTGCTACCCCATTTTCCCATAATGGGGGAAGGGAGGCTGAGAGTAGTAGTAGTGTAGAGGCTTAACGTCCCACTCAACACACTATAGGTCATTCGGGGACGATTTTTACAGGTCAGGAGGGTGGGAAACATGCCCGCAAGCAAAAATACAAAACGCAACATTACCGATACATGTCATCCAACGACATCACGACCACTTCACGCTGCGAATGTGAAATCAAACGTCAATCAGTCGTCGACGCAACTATGACAGAGTTCACCGTAAGTCATATCGTCCATCTTCGCGAACAACGACACGTACAGATCCGACGCGTCCAACCTGACGACGTATTCACCGATAAAATCTGCAGCTTAGCGACATCAGCGTTCGCAGCCCGGAAAATTGAAACAAGACGCGACTTTTGACGACGGTGGTCCATGTAGGTTCAGCGAGGGCAAACGACTCTGACAGGCAATTCGACGAGGCGGCGACCGGCAACATATTGTTGGTATAGATACTGTGGTCATCTCGAACAGATGTTGCTGCAGTACGATTGGAAAGACGAGATACGGAGAGAGACGTCGTCGTCGTCGGCGGCGGCGGCGAAGGGGCAGAGCGGACTGGGGCAGCGGCGACCGACTGGGCCGGCCTTGGCCCGTCAGCTGTGTGCGAGACCGCGCGTCTGATCTCCAGATGTTACCGTATACGTATGTACGTACTGCGTGCCGTCTCAGCTCATCGACGACAGGGAATACGGACGAAATACGCCCTGCCCGGCGCCGACCTATCCGGCGCAGTTCACGGCTCGCGCGACCAGAAATTAACAGTAAGAGAACGCACTCGGAGAACAGATACGGCGTAATACGGCGGAGAACCTTAAATACGCCTCGCTAGTGCAAGATCTGGACCGACGACATCGAAGACTGGACGGACTCTCGACAGTCTACACGTATCCCAGCTGCTCGGGATAGATGATACTGAATGAAGCAAGTGTCGCTAGCGTTGACCTTCGATCGTCGGAAGCGCGAATGAACAAGTAAACCGACAAATCCTATCTACCAAAACGAAGCGAGGAAACATCTCGCCGACGATCGTTTCCGGTGAGAATTAGGAGAAACTCCGACAGTGACGGCTGGAAGCGAAACATCGACAGAAAAGGAAAAGCTTCTGTCAGGAACAACTACTAATGTCTATCGTTCAACCCAATCCACGCTCGAGAAAAAGTTTAGTAATAACCACGTCTGGAGCCGCGCCAGCGAGAGACAACGCCACGCCGCCCACAGAGACGGCGTCATCACTGTCATCGCCCGGCGCAGGACGCAGGTGCCCGCCGGGTAGATGAAAGGGTAACGCCAGCGTCCGGCGACAGCATGCACAGCGCTGCCGAGACAACGGGGCGGATGTCGCACGTGACCGCTCCCGGCATGCAGCGCGGCACGCGACCACACAGACAGTGGCGGACCGGGCACCGCCAAGTAGCAAACGACGGGACATTATCAACGCCCAGATTTATACACACATACTTGTCTGAACTGGTGCGAGCATGTAGACCGTAAATTATTCTGCGCTACGGAAATGTCCGCGCCATCATTATATACACTACACGGAATTCTCGAGTGGGACGTTAAACCTTGCCCAACCCAACACGGAGTTAACATGCCGCACTGTCCGTTCATGTAACACACATAGCGTATCACCAGTGGTTCCTAAACGTCGTTCCTTCCTGCATCCCTGTCCAAACATTACACCAGCCTTTCACTCGGTGGTCAAAATTTCTACAGAACATTTTCCCAGCATGAAATATTCTTCGTTCCCTCTGTAACCGCCACTATACCGGCGGTCGGTCGGCGACAGTACGGCGCGCGGAGCGGGCATCAAAAACACACGCCACACACAGCGCGTACGTCACATTCGCAGACCACACACAGGCACACGAGGCTCGAGCACGCACACTTGGCCAGCATACTGAAGAACCGCAGGCGCCGCGAACCTCGAAGTCACGACCAGCGTTCGTTGGTTGTGCGCACAAACAACAATACGCGAATATCTGCTAATTAGCTGTCGTCGCACGTACGTGATTCATGCACAGTGGCGCACGCCAGTCAAATCAAATTATCACTATCATCATATTTTAAAGATTGGCTTTGCCTTGCATAACAGTAAGTAAGTAAGTAAGTAAGATGATTTCTAAACGGCACTCCTGACTAAGCGTCACAAAGCGCCGCGGTCCCAAACACCAAACAGATGGGTCTTCAACAACCGTTTAAACTGTCCTAGACTGTCACACTGCCGTAGATGGACTGGCAACGTGTTCCACAGGCGTGGTCCAGCAACCGCGAAACACCGGTCGCCGAAACTGTTATTTGTATCAACACAACCGTATTAACCGTATCACACACTACCTGAAATTTCGCCAAATGAGAATTTCTTTCATAAATTCTGGCTAGCATCCGGTCAGTAGCGTTTACCTGTTTACAACCTGTCTACAGCTCACCGTTTACTCTATTGTACCTCATACATGTGTTGGCTTGCGTTTTGACATGCCTCTCATTAAACGAATATATTGATTGAATTTCACTGATTGTTCAACAGCGATCTTCACCGAAACTACACACAGGTATGTACCTGTTCGGAGAAGAACTAAGTAAATTTTGTAAGTCATCTGCCATTCCGCCTCTTTATCATCTCTGAAAACTGAGAAACTTCAACAGTACAACAGCCCTTTGTTTACCATGGCCTGCAGCAGAGGCGCACGGCTCCGGCCTGCAGCAGAAACTATTTATAGACGACGATATCACTTTGCACCAGACAATACACAAGTAACTGACACAGCAACGACCACGGAAATACCTGCATTTCAGCTAGCCATCGATCTCTGATCGATCTTGTCTATCTGTCTTTCTGTCTGCTTGTACGATTGCAACATAACGTAAAAACTACTATTAGATCTTCGGAAAATTTTACGAGAGATGTATACGTTGGCAAGGAAAAAAAATGATTAAATTCTGTAAGTCATCCACTTCTGGATCCGAATCTAGAAATTTCTTAAGCATTCTTCAACACTGCGAGATATACGGACATTTTCCACAATTTGACTCATATCTCTGGAAAAACCTATCGGATCTTCATGAAAATTTTATCATAGATATATCTTTGGAGAAGTAAATCCACACTAATTTTGGATCCGGGCCATATCCGACCGGACTCGCCGAGGTATGTGCGCTCCGAGAGCTCATTTTGTCGCGTTTCTACTGCGCATGCACAAAAGCTGCTATTCCTTAGCTTCCAGTCAAAATACTGACATCGCCATTAGATTCAGTAACCACAACTTTCCATAACAGAGCCATAATTAAATAATTTACTGACCATGCGACGTTTTCATACGTATCTTTCACTGTACAGATGGAAAATCTGGTCTGTATGACCTAACGACCTTGAATATGAGTCACATGTGGTTATCCCCAGTGGGATAATTTTCAACTAGTATGAAGTGATGTCAGTCATATAGTCAGTCAACCCATACCTATCCATTCGCTGATACGTTGTCGTGCTGTGACCTTGACCTTTGACTCCTTGACCTGGAATGCTTATAGCATATCAGCTGTCACTCTGTAGTACCAAATTTTACCAAAATTGAACAATCTGTGGTGATTTTATTATTTAAATATGTCTACTTTGGGTGCCATCAGCCATCCTGGATTAACTAGAAGTGCATTTTCGCAAAATGCTGTGGCCTCTGGAGTCCCATAATGCACCAGCATGTCTCTTCAACACAACCAGCTCCAACGCTGACTGTTTTTCGTAACCGCCTCAAAAATTATGTTTTCCCGATCACTTCCTTCCTGTTTTCGATTTCTAGTTCTGTACACCATGTATAGTATGTATAGTGGTTAAGCGCTAGCAGTCTTGTACTTCACTACTCTAAGTAACTCCAATGTAATGTAATGTAATGAGGCAATGCATAACCGAGCTATTGATGACGATTTAGCTAATTTTTCTCGTTTGCGTTTCAGGAGGCTATTTACCGACCCAAGTTAGCTCAGACAGGCATGGACTAAACTGTGCCAAATTTTGCAAGGACAGGCTAATCATCAAAGCTTAACAAGATTTCAACTGTCTTGCTCTGTTTCAAATGAGGGTAGTTCAAATGTGAGTGGGGTCAAAAATCAAGGCCAAATTTTGCACTTTTTGCCCCCTTGTACAATATGGGGAGGGATGGGCGACATATCTGAGTGAGTGAACAACCACCTGCAAACTGTCTGCCTTCACCAGGAAAGTACATTTTTACCGCGCTGCATGTAATGCAGACGCGGTCTAGCGATGAGAATTCTGTCTGTCCATCCGTCCGTCCGTCTGTCTGTCCGTCCGTCACACACGTGATCCCTGACAAAACAGTAAAAAGATCGGTCCGGATTTTTATACCATACGAAAGAACATTTATCCTAGTTTTCTAAGAAGAAGAATGGTTGGTGGCGGGCGACCCCTTCTACGTGAAAATTGGGGTCAACCGACCCCCATTGGAGCGAAATCGCCGATTTTCAACCAATAATCGCTCGTAGCTCCTCAGTCGTAACACCTAGCGAAAAAAGTTCAATTAACGCTAATAGGAAGTCCACTACGCGCTTTCCAATGAGCCTAAG
>Ga0049105_1001174_pt1 | contig 11075 bp, 12 predicted proteins | sample WorMetvaBAHAMAS1_FD_61260 | JGI IMG/M metagenome (GOLD analysis project Ga0049105, IMG submission 61260) | Worm MetaG Olavius vacuus BAHAMAS.1 | ecosystem: Host-associated > Annelida > Digestive system > Unclassified | place: Germany: Marburg | collected 2013-04-09 | reverse complement strand
ATTTAATAACAGGAAGGGCACATTTTTTTCCTACATCGCGAGGGGGGGGACAGAGACCCGTGTCCCCCCCCCCCTAAATACGCCACTGATGTCTGGTAATGGATGTTATGCTATTATACGTGCTGTGATGCTGCTGTACACAGGTTCAAGTCTTCCATGCTGATCCGTGGTTGGCTGTAATAGACTGGGCAATTCTGATAAAGTCCGACCACTTCATTGGCAATTGTGTATCTTCATTCACGTCATTTGTCAAGCGAGCACGAGACTTGGTGGGCAAACCGACGTATTTCTGGGGCTTTCCAGTGGAGCACTTGTAGCAAGGTTTCAGGTGCCCATGTGCAGAGCTTTGGTAGTGGACCCCTTCATCTCCCTTCGATTTCAAACAGAGAAAAGCTGTGCAGAAAATGCTGTTGCATACAACATAAATCAGGTCACTGAATCAAATGCAACACCAAACAAGTGTCAAGTGTACAGTAGTCCAAAAGAAGAAACCTAGAAGTTACAACGTTTGTTTGCATTCCTTCTCTTGCACAACAATATCCATCACTTATGAAGCTTTGAGCTTTTTTTAGCCCCGCGTGGGGCCGGCCGGGGCACCTCCTTTCCTCCATTTTTCCCCCTTCTCCATTCACTTCCTCATCCTTTGCTCTTTTTTTACTTTTCCCTTTTCTCATTGGCTTCGACTATTTTCTTCTTTTGTCCATTCCTTCCCTATCTACCAGAATAGTCCCACTCCGTTTCCAGGCCAGAGGTTGTAGGTAGTGACTGAACTGGGGTTTAGTTTGTTGTGTTTAATTGTGTTATCTGTATTCCTTAGTTAGGATTGATTCTGGTGTTTTGTTGTGTTTGGTTTAGTTTAGTCTTGTTCTTCTTCCTTCAGTGCTTCGACACTGTTGGTTGGGTCATTTGACCTGTAAAAAACCGTCCCCGATATGACCTATGTGTGTGGTGGGATGTTAAACCTTACTCAATCAGTTCGAGCTTTTTTGCACGTTTATTTTCTATTGACAACATTGTCAGGTTGAAGTTGTCAAAAGATCTCTCCTGGCAGCCAGGTTTCCCTCGACTGTCGGAATACTTGGTGCATTGCACAACGTGCACAACCCATAGCTGTGCCCGAGGCTTTCATTGATGTCTGGCTGTGTACTTTATCACATTCCATGCTGATGCTTAGCTTTTGTTCAACAAGCCAATTATCCAGCGACAAAACCCGTTATGCCGAGTCTCTTGATAGAAAGCTGTTGGTAATTGCTGAAATGGTATTTTTCATGGACCAAACGCACTATGTTATCACTGATGTTAATATGAACTTGTTACATGAACTCAGTTATGTTTAACTTTTCACTGTCACATATCAGCAGTGTTCACACCTCATTGTATACTGTGTATTGCAATAAACGCCACCCTTTTTATACTTGAACAACTTGTGATTTTGCTAATTTTTGGTAGAAATGTACACAAGCATATTTGCAACAAAACATATTTACAGCTCCCCACACATCTGGTTTTATATATTGGAACTAACTTTTAAACTGGCAGTCAGTTTTCTGCTAAACTTATAGTAGAAGTTTATATAGTTCTGCTATATAAACTAGCAGAACTATAGTTCTGAGTTTATTTTTGAGCCAGGAGTGACCCGATTCTGATGATGCAAGTTAGTGTTGCTAATGAATAAAAACAACCATTCTATCCGAATATGTTTCATATGCATCCAGACTAAAGAAAACAATAGTTATTGATGGTTTCACTCATACCGTTGAAATGTACTCTCAGGCTTAAAGTAGACTTTTAAGATTCGAGTCCAGAAACTGCTGTTATATGGATTTTTAAAGTTTAAGTGCATGATTGCTTACTTTGTATGCAATAACCAACCATGTAGATGATGTTTGTGCATCCAAGACATATTCCTGACCTTCTTTACCTTTTCCTTCGGGGTGGACTACGTCCAGCGCTGAGGCCGTCCATCCATTGCGGCCCATTGCACAACCCCAACATAACCAAAGGTTAGGTAAATCTATTTCAAGTTCTTATGAACTTGAAACAGAAAGAATGCATAACCTCCACAGGACAAAATCCTAGTATGGAGTAACCAGCCATCATTGTGGCAAAATAAATATTGTTACATTATGTCCAGGTACGGAAATGAACTAGTAGATCTAACGCCCACAATATGGAGTAACATACCATTGTTGTGGTTAAAAAACATAGTGACATCACCTGGGACACTAATGTGTTCTGGTACCCAAACTGACCATACATTTAAGGTGGAAAAAAGTTCCAGCCCATAAACGAGCGTACTTCTCGAGCCTCGCTCAGAACTAACTCATCCGTCAGGGACGGGACTGAGGAAACGGTTCCCCGGGAGGAACCATAGCTACAGGGCCCACCACCACTGATGTGGCTCTCAAACGACTGTCCTCCTGAGCAACAACCAGGAACTTTGTACAGAGTGAAGAACACTTATGATGCATTATTACGCAGTAATACTCTTAATAACTGTCTTGACAGGAAAGATGCTGTTAAACACACAGTGCAAATGGTACTAAATATCTAGTCACTCAAAAAGTGAGAACAGGAGTATGATTGTCAACTACAGTTTGGAATGTCTTATAATATCATTTTGACGTCACTTCATGTCACGTGTCAGGAGTATCATAAAACATTCAAACTGCTGCTTGAAAAATAATGTCGGTAAAGCACGATCTCTTTCTTATCAGTTTACACAAAGAACAAACTGAGGTTCCAGATGATTGTGGAATGAGCTTGCAGTTTATAGCGGACACTTTTTTGAAACATCTTGCTTGAACCTATGGAGAACTTTTTCTGACATTTTTATTATGACTGTGTTCAGAAATACGTGGTTTAGAATAAACGAAACACTGCTCTCACTTTTCTGGGCCTTTCTGTAGTGTACTGTATGCTGGCCAAATGAAAGTAACAAGCATAGAAAACAACACAGCAAGTGGCTTACATGCAACTGCTCACTACAAATACACATCAAAGCCATGTTGTGAGTAAAGTTCAACCGGAGTTAATAAGTTGCAAAAATTTACATTCTTACTGAAGGCACACATAAAACTATAAAAATACAAGGCATTTCGCAATCTCGTCTCTTGTAAAATATAACTTGCAGTTATTCCGGCAATGGAATGCTTACTATTGCAACATCAAATGTATAAAATTCACGACAACTTACAACCAGAAGCTACACTGTACACTGGTACAAGAGTTGTATACGAACTGAATTAGTAGAAACATTCCACCAAATTACACTGCTGGTTAAAAAGTTGAGTAAAATTTAGATTGGCTGAAGTATAACTTTTCAATCACTAAATTAGAACCACTCCTGTGCCACACCTAAAAATATTTCCCTCAGTTGGAAAAAATATTACCTCTGGAAGTATATCACAACTGCAGGATATAGTTTTAACTATTGACCAAGGATGTCTGTCATTTCTAGTGCACTAATGTGTGGGACTCATAGTTACTAGACCATGGGTGACTTCACTTTTTGGATTAGTCTTTTGCCGAGACCATTGCTGAGGCCAAAATATGGACTGAGACCAAAGATCAGCGAAAAGTGTGAAGTCGATTTTTTCGTTTGGACTCGGCGATTCGCTGAGACCAAACTCTGAACTCGGCGATCATTGAGATCAAAGTTAATCTGAACTTTACACATTACATCCTATTGGTTTTACATGGAAGAGAAAGAGCTGAAACTCACTTCACTTTTCGCTCAGCCTGAACTTTGATGATGGCAATGGCAAACTACCTGCAGATATACGCAATAACATACATCATTGATTTTACGCACTAGTTGCAGTGCGTAAATAAGTAAAGATGTGATTTTAGTCGACCAATACACTCAAAAAACAAAGATAACCAATATCGGTAAGTCTGAATTAAAAACTAGGTTCGGACTCATCTGAATTTTTGGGCTCAGATTTAAGCTTTGGACTGAGTCTATTGGTTCGGCCAAGGACCTATCCAAAAATGTCAGCTCCGCTAATCCACAGTCTTGACTGAGACCAAGCTTTATCGTTCAGATTTAGCTTCGGTCTCGGTGAAAGACTAATCCAAAAAGTGAACGTCACCCAGTGGCACTCACGGATGCAAGCACAGGAATGAGTGCGAAAGATATGGACAGTAATATTTACAACAACAGAGTCAACAAAACAGCATATACTGGACACTTGTGGCAATAACCAAGAATGCTACACATTACATGCATACCTCAGCTGTGTTAAATATCTCCACCAGGATTTCACAGATCCTCACTATTTACATTATGATTACTCCAGAAAGTTACACGTTTACCACAATATCACTCATATCACACATCAATGTGAAGCAATGAGCATAACCTGTTGACGATTCATATGGGCACTTTGCTTCAGAAACATACATTTAAGCATCTGCCTGTTATACATCTTATAATGGACAGCGTTAATACGTACAGTACAGTATAATTAAAATATACTGCATAAATACTGTATATTGTATAAAACTATATAAAAACTCACGTGTGGCTGGGTATGCCTATACAAATAAGTGACTGTGTTTCAGAGTATTACATGCAATGCCTCATTGGTAAAAGGCAGTTGGATAACTTAAAGAGACTCATTTCCAAAATATTTTTCAGCCCATAAGTTTTACAAACAAAACATTTCTGCTTTGTAAGCATTGCAATATACATAGCAAATATAACTTCAGTTCAATTCAAAAGCAGCGAACAAGCACGAACCACGTCACATGTAACATTCAAAATTAAACTGTTTAATGCAATTTAGTTGCCAACTAAACTTAGGTCAGCTCAGTATGAGACAAACACACGACAAAACACTTCCATCAGTAATAACGACTGGAATGACTGCGTAAATAGACATACATATCCATCACAAACTGTACTACAAATAACTCGACATAAATAGCCGTTATTGTTACTATTATTATTAACAACGTGTCTGATTTGGTGTCTAAACAGAATCACTTCGTCCAACACGTATAGATAATTATTTCCCGCACAATCAAAACAGCAGCAGTTACAACTGCTGCAGTGGGCTGGTATGTGTTCCGTACTTACATTATAAAGTAAAATATTTATTCATGATAATGCAAACTCAGACCTGTGTAAACGCAGAAAACACACTTAACACACGGCATATTATCTAGTAAAACCACTAACACAGTAAGATGCGTTCACTACACAGTGGCTCAGAAATGATAACGTTTAGCTGCGAAACAAAAGTAACTAGCTTGTCATTTTTGACTGAACACAACGCTAACAGCAACAGTACACATCATAATCAGGATAGAAGCAAGATGATTTGGAGAGCCATTTCTAGTACCAAGTTTACCAGAATGTGGATCGCCTGCAAATAAAACATCACATGGTTCTGATCAATAGCACTTCAACATGCAGTGCATAAACTGTCAGCTACAGCTCAAGACACAATAAAACTCGTTACATAAAAACAAAAACTGCAGTTTAACAGCTTTTATCTTGAAAAAATACCGGTAGCGGCAAGATCTGATGCCATCAAACAAGCACAATGTAATAATACTAGTGCTAATAATAATCCTCAAGACAATGTTTCTGGTGCTCATATCATGGCAGCTACTGTGGGAGTTCACCCAGTTCAGATGATGAATGTTGAACAGTGCAAGCTGCCAATGCTCAGATCAAGCCAACAGTCTTGGGCCACAAGTCCATCTACAGGACTTTACTGTCTACATCCACTATCATTTATTATTACTGAACCCAAAAAGTTGCTATTAGTACTTGCCTGGAGCGGTTTTGAAGCAGAACAAGTGGTTCGGCCTTGACCATCCAATATTGTTCAATGCAGTCACCTGCAACTGGTACCATGTATCTGGATCCAAGTTTTTGAGTATATAGTGGAGTGTTGGCGATTCTGGTCTCTCATCTCGCCGTCGTAAAGACCACTTGGACAGTGGCTGTGGGCCACTCGGACCCGGCATGCCTCTGATCTGTCACAAATCAGCTACTTCATGTATACTTCAGTAAACACAGTAACCACTGCATATCAAACGAACTATCATGAGCCAAAAACAAATGCACCGAGTAAACATGTCGAGTCTGAATGAAGTGTGACCTTTTCAGACACTGCGCTCACCAGTGTCTCAATCAGCCAATCGTGGTCACCTCCGTTCAGCTGCTCGGGGTGACCTTGCAGTTCCATGCTCCAGAACAATGAGAGACGGCCAAAGATGTTTTGCTGTTTCTGGTCCAACACTGTGGAACACTGACACTAACTCAGTTCTGTGTACTTTTAAAGACTGCGTTATTCTCAGAGCATATGAAACACTAGCACAGCACCTATGTGATAGTTTAGGGTGCAATGACTGCGCGAACACTAATTCACTTACTTACTTATTGCTGAATTTGATGGAATACAAATTAAAACCAAATAACATGTTAATTGAAACAGTTAAAATAAAACTAGTGACTAGAGTCGACAGTCAACACGCATTCAGTACAACTCACTCTGACCACTTCCGGCTTTACAACTACACTCCTTGTGTACATCACTACATTGGTAACTATACTGTACTGTAAAACTGTCCGTAATGAAATCACAACGTAATGCTTTACCAGAGCAGTACTGTACAGCAGGCTGACAAACCTTTCGCAGTTTAAAGTGATACTCCACTATTGGCATTCCACCAGTTTCCGGCTTTCTCCATGACACCACAAACTCGTATGACGAGTCACCAATTGGATTAGAAATTATAGCAAGTGGACTTGGAACACCTGCATTTTGAAAATTATAAAATTTTACATCATACAACTCACTCTAAGCACAAAATATAACTAACTAGTTTACTGACCATAAAGTGCAATATACAGTGCAACAGATACGCTACAGCTGCAGTACAATAATAATGATAATAGTAGCAGTTATATATACACATTTCACAATCTAATAATAACAATCCAATTTGTAATGTGCCAGGTGCCAGTTTCACAGATCCTAAGCGTAAACCTGTATAATAAGAAGCTGAACTAGCTAATGAAAAAATGCAGGTTTTGAGTCATAGCAATGTGAATGTAACATTAAATAAAACAAAGTCAACATTAATGCAGATGCAAAACACTAACACAAGACAACACTCAGTTACACACACCTTTTCCACATTACTGTACAAAAGTATGACCATCACATATCTACAAAATGAAAATCAGTTGCAGGCGAACAGCTTGTGAAAACTTACGAACATCATCCGTCGTCACAGTAATTCTCTTCTGTAAGCCTACGCCAACTTCATTATAAGCACGGACTTGGAAAACGTACGATGTACTTGGGTGCAAGTCCTCGATCAAAATGTCTTCATCTAATACGACACACAAACATCAGTGCTAGCATTACCACCACTACTAACCATCACTACTCCTACTTATCCAGCCTACTTTTCTGGGGTTACTCCATGTTATGCTGGGTCTCTAGAAGACGTTCATGACTGGCAAAGTGGGATTGTAAATCCAGCCATCCTTCCAACATCAGCAGTGTCAATGCACTGAAGATAACCCAACAGCACCACATTGTTCTATAAATAATGGCCCACCAAATTTCCTCAGGTATTACCTCTGGAGCACCACTAGGAGTATCATTTACCGTGATGGGAATTGGAAAACAAACATTTCTTCAAACACAGTGAATCTTCTTAGCTGCACTCATAAGCATAGCATACCCGGCAGAAACTCGAGAGTCTTTCCTTGATCGTAGTCAACACGGTAGCCAATTATCTCCTCGCCACCATCGTCAGCTGGCGGCTCAACATCGAGACATATGATGGTCGACGACCTGTACCGGACACGAACAGCAGTCGGTGCATCTGGAAAATCTGTACAAATGACATACAACCAGTAATGCCAATCAGGATCTGACTGTCACAACCCTCATGTAACAAATCAGAAGACACACTATGCAACATTCTGTTTCTGATCAACAGTCGCACAAAAAAAACGAGAACAAAACAACTACAGCTGGCACATATTTACAACAATCTACTGAATACAGTTAGAACATACTGACCGCTTCTTCGGTTAATTTACTTACTTACATATTTGAATACCGAACGCATGTTGCTTGGTAGCAGACGACGGTTTGGTGTCAGTGGTTTGGTGTAAACATGGGTTTCAGCGACAAATATCAAATTTTGATGGAAAATTTGTACTCTTTAAAGGTTATGGAGCAAAAAACTTAGTAAGAAATTTCTGAATAAAGGTTGGGGACTACGGGTACTGAACAAACTTTTTAAAACAGAGCTGCAAGAAACTGGCATGACGGCAAGATGAAGCGGCCATTGAAAACATACAGAATCTGTCTTGTTTTTCTGTTCTGTAATACAGTCGACTCTCAGTATATCCAACTCGGTTAATTCAAAGCCTGGCTTATATCAACAAATGTAACAGTCCCCGCGAGTAGCAGTGATTAAGCATGGCAATTAACCTCAGTTACTTTGAACAGCGTGGGTTAGTTATGGCCAAAAGTGGAAGACTGGAACTGGGAGTCAATATTCTACAGACATTATAGGTCTATCTTCAACCATTGTGACATAATTGAAAAAATGCAAAATAAGGGCTATTACGCCATTCAAGGTCACTCAACGTCATCAAGGTCAGTATCAATCGAAACCCCACATGCGACTTCCTATTAGTGATTAATAGTAACTGACATCCTATCTCATACCGTTTCGGAGTTATCACAGCTTATAGTTCAAATTTTGGACAACTTTTGAGCCTTTTGGGGGCTTAGAGACAACGTACAATGTTTTTCTTGGGATCACTGGAAAGTGTGTAGTGGACTTCCTATTAGTGTTAACTGAACTTTTTTTGCTAGGTGTTACGGCTGAGGCACTACGAGCGAATATCGGTTCAAAATCAGTGATTTTGCTCTAACGGGAGCCAGTTAAACCAAAATTTCAGGTAGAAGGGGTCACCGCCCACCAACCATTCTTCTTCTCAGAAAACTAGGCTAAATGATCTTTTGCATGGTATAAAAATCTGGACAGATCTTTCTTCCGTTTTGTCACAATGCATGCATTTGACAGACAGACAGACAGCTTTCTCATCACTAGACCGCGTGACAGCTTTCTCATCGCTATACCACATCTGCATTGCATGCAGCGCGGTAAAAATTTGACTTGTCTCTGTGCAGCCATCTCAGCAATTGCTAGGCTCGTGTCACTATTACTATGTGTAACATTCTGCTGCTTTGGTACAACATCCTGTTTTTCAAGGTTTACTCCTACTAAGGGAGAACTTCAGCAATCAGAATTGCTACAGAAGGACCATTACAAACAACAAGCAAGTTGCTATTCCTGTAATAACTGCTGTCAAAGATGAGCATTCATGAAGCAGTATGCTGACCACATCATATATTTCAATGCTCATACATCTCTAGTTAGCACGGTAATTAGTACAGTAAGAAGACGAGTGACAACAAACGCATCAGAGACAAATACAATGCTGCTTACTGGCGCGGCGTAGTGTAATAATCTGAGATCCAGTCCCGTAGTTGTTTCGTGCTCGGCAGACATAATCGCCAAAAATCCATTCTTGGTCTGCCTCGCGGACAGTCACCTGAAAAGCACAATAACAAGTACATGTTAGCGTTAAAACACGTTCAGTGGTCCTGGACCACTTGTGTCCAGCATCACTTCAGTTCAGTCTTGGAACATTTTTTAGACCGGACTTGGCCCATGTGCACCATGCAACATTTGCACATTGTTTTTTGTTTATTTCATATAACCACACTTCACATAAGCCACCAAAAAAAGGAAGTAATTGACGTTACTGCTACAGTTGGGTGAATATCTTATGCTGTTGAATGGTAAGTGCATGTATTTAACATTTTCAACATCAGAAAGTTAGCGAATGGCAATCTAATGTAGGTATATATCAAGTCCCTCAATCAATTCAGTTTGACCAGGTCCTAATTACTGATGTTACTGAACCATTTTCAGTACCAATGGAAAGTCTGTCGTACGTGAATGACTTACATCCTATTTTGCATCATTTGCGAGATACTGAGGATTATAAGTCAAATATTCTGACTGAGGGCTGCTTCTCTTTAATGCACTAAATTCAGGATGGCAAAATTTGGGGTCAAGAAACTACAGACATCATCTTATGGTGTGCTGTGAAGTACATTCTGATATGTTGAATCATTTAGCCATGATTCAGATGGACAAAGATATGGACAGACATTCTTGTAGCAAATGCCATGCTTGAGTACACTTGCGGCCAAAAATGTTATCCTTTCCAATTCTGTCCATACTATCAGCTACTATCATAGTTATGTAACAGGCACCTTAAATTACCCTTTCTTTAAAGTGTTACCTACCGTAATCAGATTTCCCTGCAGACAGCCAAATATCACAAGTAAAGTTGTAAGCAATTCATCAATTCCTGAAGTTTCGGCCAAACGCAACTACACAAAGTGTTAAATTAACTCTTTATCCACCTGCAAATTTGTGTCTTTGCTCATGATGTAGATACGATAGGTTTCATTGTTGACAAGTGCTCGATCCCAATGCAGCCACTCAATAGCGGGCAGTGGCTCGGCAATAATGTGGCATGTGATGTTGCGAGTCTTGCCAGCCCAAATGTATATCTCGGTTATGTGATCAGGTGGAAACCTTGGTCTAACTATGAACAACAAGACAGTGACCTCTAACAATTTATCTGTTCACTTAACACTAACAACACTGCTCTACTTTTACTACTATAACGTCAGAAATCTTACGAGAGCAGTACCAGCGTAACTATACCACACACACACTTGACACATGTACATTCACTGCAGTAGACATGATAAAAACATGAAGCTGAAACTATTCAGGCATCTTGGAGGACTGGATTGGATTGAGCAAGGTTTAACGTCCCACTCGACACATTTTAGGTCATTTCGGAGACGGTGGGGTGACTGACACAGCAGAGGTGTGTCACGTGGTGGAGCGTCACAGTATGCACTTACATCTGTACGCAGATGACAGCCAAATCTACACCAGTGTGGCCGTCAGTGATACAACATCGGCTGTGCATCGTC
>Ga0049105_1001173_pt1 | contig 11077 bp, 7 predicted proteins | sample WorMetvaBAHAMAS1_FD_61260 | JGI IMG/M metagenome (GOLD analysis project Ga0049105, IMG submission 61260) | Worm MetaG Olavius vacuus BAHAMAS.1 | ecosystem: Host-associated > Annelida > Digestive system > Unclassified | place: Germany: Marburg | collected 2013-04-09 | reverse complement strand
CAACCCGTGCCCAAGGCTGTATATCGCAGTGACTGTCGTGATAAACACGACCGGCCGCGGTGAGATTCGAACCTGGGTCCTCTCACACCGCAGTCGGGCGTCCTACCACTAAGCCACCGCGACCTGCTAGGTATTTTGAATATTGCATTGCTGCAGCCTTATATTCCATTTGCCAGATATCTGACTTGTCTCCGCCTGTGTTCAATACTAGATTGTCTACTGCAGATTTAAAAAAATATTCTTTCTGAACTTTGTGAAGTACACATCATTACCGGTCGTTTATTGATTTGTAGTGATGATTTTTATTAATAAAAGTTACTGTTACACGTTTTATAATTTTTCATTGCCAGGTTTGCTGTATAGAGTCAGTTGTCGACATCATTTAAATTTGTATTTAATTGACAGCGTAAATTTGGTTTCTGACTGAGGTTCAGCGTTAAAATGACTTTTTAATATGCGATTTTGAATTTCATTGCCTTGTAGTCGCATTAGTTGCTACGAAGATGAGATTGTTGGAAATTTTGACATGCAAAACAACTGTTGTGAAGGTGGTAGCGCCTCTGTATCTTCCAGCGCCTCTGTATCTTCGGACTTTATGGTGCTATACAAATGCTGTTATTGTTATTATTATTAGTCTACTTATAATATTTAATTTTTTGATGCTGCAGGTAACGAAAAGGCGATTGTGGAAACTTGTATATGACCAGATGGATGGCTGTTCAGAGAAAGCTGGTGCGGCCACGGCAGTGAGGCGAAATTATGAAAAGTTAGTCGTTTTTATTTCCAGTTTAAATCTACAGTTAGTTGATTGATTCTGGCATTAGTTGGTGCTCTGTATAGAGATGCATTGCTAAATTACATACTTTGGTGTGTGCTTAACCGACATCAACTGACAGCGGCCCTGAAGTTTTGTTCAAGACTTGCGTCGTGATGAAATTCGTGGATGATGATGATGATGATGATGATGATGATGATGATGATGATGATGATGATGATGATGATGATCTACTTATCACACAAAAATGGATAAGCCGATTGCCAGCCAGTTGGTTGCGTAGCACTGCACAGTTGGTGAAATGCCAGTCTATGGCCGGCAAACTGATCTTGTCCTGTGCTCGGCCTGCAGCCGACGGGTGACCACTGTGTGGGTACACCGTCCGCCACAGGTCAGCCAACTCAGCCTTTCATCCTTCTGGGGCCGATAAATGAGTAGTATGCCTGTTTACCGGACATGTGCTCAGGTGAATGCCTATGGGGTTATAAGCATTGTGCGGTTAATTGCAGCCACTTAGCGCCATTATGTGGCTGCTTCTTGCCTGGTTAAACCCTGTTGTTATACCTGGCCTGCGTGCCGGTACTTGTTGTGCTGTCCTGCGTGGCAGCTTGTTGATTGTGTATAAGCAAGTGCGTTTGTCATTTGTGTAATAAAGAATTCCTTTACTTTAGCAAATTTTGCATGTGAACACCATTTCTATAGCCCTCTGCCAGACGTTCTTTGAAGGCAGTGGTTAGATGACTGCACTGCTGGAACTGGTAAGGTTCGCAAAAGATGAGCAGCATAGCGGTGTGTTATTTATGGAATCATGTATGCTCATAAAATGAGGACCACACCTTGACATATTGCTTTTTGTGTGAGACCTGACACATTTCTAGAAGTGCTTTTTATCTCAGAAGTGGCAGCTGATTGGTACAAGCTAATGGTTCTGCAGTTGGCCATCCAATGAACGATTGGACCTGCAGTGCTTCATGCTTACATGTCATTGCTCTAGTCAGCCGTAGTATATTTCACCATCTACTAACATTAGGTAAGCTACCCGTACCTATGTAGTTTCTGCTCCACTGAGGATAGGTGGCTGAGTTTGTCTGAACACACAGTAGGTTAGCAAGTTTTCCAACACGAGCACTGACCGTGCGACTTCTCGGTCAAGTTGATATTCCAGCACTACGGTATAACTAACAGTAAGTGACTAAGTCTGCAGTTTTGTAGCCAGCACCGGTATCTGTAGAGCAGCAGGAAGACTGTTCCACGGTGATGGTCCCACGACAGCGAAGTTACATTACATTACATTACATTAGAAAACTATTTATAGTGGCCTAAGTAAAAGTAACTTCAAGGACCACTGTGGCGGCGTAGTTATAACACAATGTCTGGGTATGATTGCCGAAATAAATGAGATTTCAGCTTCCGACGAAATGTTGTATGTGACCATGCAGACTGGATGTCAGCAGGTAGACTGTTCCAAAGTCGAGGGCCGGTAGTAGCAAATGACAGATCGCCGACAGTAACACATCGCGACTGCGAAGTTCCGCCGGCCGAGGGTGATTCGGGCTCTGGGAACTTGCAGTAAGCCTGTCGAGGCTGACTGGAGATGCCGACGTCCTGAAGCGGATGAATGCTGATGTCGTTAGATATTGGTGCTGATTAGTGGTTTACTGATCGTTGATGTTTGTCTGTTCTTGTTGGCAGGTTTCTTCTGTCGTTTGAGCGGTCTGCTGCCGTCAAAGGCCAAGAGACTGTGTCAAGTTGTGCCAAAGCCGGTGTCCGAAGTAAAGGACGACCACCGATTTTGAACGGCAGCAGTGCAAAACATGGTTCCGTGTTGAAGAAGAGAAAGGTTGCGAAACCCGAACCATCTCAAAGCCAAAGACTTAAAGCTACGTCTACTCCTCCAGCCGATGATGGGGACAATGTAGCCGATAAGAAACCGCATGCAGAGTTTGTACCTGATGAAAACGAGAGTGGTTCAAGTCAGTCGGCAGCTGACAAAGATTCAGCAACTGAAAACCAGCAGTTAGATCAAGCTGCGCAGTCCACACCGTCGGTAATATGTGGTTGTGTTAGCATTATTGATAGATTAACAGTTTCTGTACTTTATTGTGCTCCCCGCCTGCCACCAAAGGTGTAGGGGGCATTTAGCAATGCTGCAGTCCATCAATCTGTCTGTCTGTCTGTCTGTCTGTCTGTCTGTCAATCCCATGTACCTATGGCAAAAACAGTGTATTTTAGGCATATGGTTACCAAAGAATACCAATAGGAAAATCAATGCTGGAAGTCAAACCCGCCAGTCAGCGTGTCCCTGTGACCACTGGAATTGACCGAAACGGGCTTTATCTTGAAAACTTTATGTCATCAATATCTCCATAACAGAGACATATAGAGCTATGGTTACTGTTAAATGCAAATAGGAAGTCACAGGCTGCCTATCATTTGCCATAATCATTCATATTTTCTAATTACTGGAAATGACCAAAGTCGACTTTTTACCATTTTGACTCGTCTTTTAATGGTTAACTGCCATTAGTGGGGAACATATCGTGTCACCCATGGGCAGAACCTTTTTACTTGTTCGGGGCCCGATTTTCGAAACTTCGTAAGATTTTCGTAAGATTTTTCCTAAGTTCGTCGTAAGATTTTTAGAAGTATTATGTATGTCTGCAGGATACAACTTCGTAAATTTTTTTTAGGAGAATTGTAAGTCATTTTTCGAAAGCATTCTCAGGAAATGGTTACTGTGGTTATCAGTTATTTTTAGCTCAAAGTATTCGACCAATAACAGCCTCTGACAGAGAGTTTCCCGAATGACATCACTTGCTGCGAATTTTACGTTTTCGTAAGATACCCGTAATGTAAGTCGTAAGTTTTTCATAAGTTTTTCATAACTTCATCCTAAGTTTTTCGTAAGTCAGACTTTTTCATAAGTTTTTCATAAGTTCGTCATAAGATATTTCGAAAATTGGGCCCCAGGCATGTACTTGGGACACATGTACAGGGATTTGCTTGGTTCTTCTGTGTCTTGGGAGCTTATCTTTAAGAGAAAGTAAAGATGGTGCAGTAATAACATCTTCTTGCAGTCCGTCCAGTCCACTACAGTCCGTGGGTGAAATAAATACTCGAAAATGTCCATGCTAGCTGTTGGGTGTCAAATTTTAGATCATACCCTTCACAACAGATTGCACCCTGGGCACCATGTACAGGGTCAGGTATCGCAGTCCACAAATGTTCTCGCTCTTGCACGGCTTCGTCAGTTTTGTTCTGGCTGTCTGGGCTTGTGCAAATATTAACAACCTGTACCACTCACAGTTGCGGTAGCATTAATTTTAATTCTGTAGAATAGCAGTTCCTGCTTCTTCTTATTCTATTTAATCAGCCACCCAGGTCATCTTAGCCTGGTTTTCCCTGTGCGGGTAGATGCAGTGAGTACCAGTAGAAGCTGGGGAGTAAACAGGCATGCCATGCGATACATTATCCCAGTATCTGTGGCCTCATTGTGTTAGCTGGTGTCTGGCTGAGGGCTACACAAATGGGTATCTTTGGGCCCATGTGGCTAGAGATGAAATGAAATGAAATGTAAGTGCAGCGATTTAGAGTGCGTTTGAAAACAACTAGAAGCCGGCTTAGTCTAACACACCATGTAAACAAATCCAGCCGTTGAGCAGAGTAAAATCATTAGATGGTCCGAGAGTCCGTGGAATCTGTCCAGTAGGAAAGGGAAAGGTCTTTACTTTAAAGGAGATGGACTTTACTTAACTTGCAATTAAGTACTGTTGTTTGTCACAGGTTTCAGTTGCGGTCACAAGCAGTCATCGCTGTGGAAGTGCTAACGAGATCAAACATACCCTGATGAAGAACGCGGACAGAGTCGACGAGCCTTGTTCGTTGTCTGCAGACACATGCAGCTCTACTGATCCGAATGTAGAAAATGGAAAACTGGAAAGACTTTCAACAAGTGACTTCTCGGTGGCGCCTTCGATGTCCTTGGACCATGTTATTCCAAACGGCCTGTCGGTGATCAGATCTTGTGGCGAAGTTACGCGTGGTAATTCGGCAGGATGTGCAGAAGGCCGTATTCCACAGAGTGTTTCCTGTGGCCATCAGTTTTCTCTGTCCTCGCTGACATCTTGTGTTCAGAGTTTGCATTCTCCCGTCATGTGCACTAGTGCTACATTAATGTCGTCGCCACCGTCTGCCGCCACTAACCCATCGTCCAGACCATCCACTGCTAACAAGCCACCTGCTGCTTCGAACTGGGAGAAATTTTGGCACATTCAAAAGTCGCCAGTTTCGGCACTCGATGCTCTTCGTATATCCCAAGGTGCTGCAACCGAGCCATTTTCTGATCAAAACGCGTCCCGGTATTCTGCCGCTGGGCATTTTTCACATTCGGAAAATAGTCGTCATCGGTCGGTGAAAGCCGGGTCAACGTGGTTTCCGACTGAGTTTCAGACATCTTCAGACTGTAGCACAGCAAAGACGAAGAACGTTGAACGAGCGAGCTCTGCACGTCCGTGTACTTCCGGCGTCAGCAGTTCACTCAACTCACCTCTCAAAAAGTTTGTGGATCGTCACCCGACAAGAAACATTCCGGCGCCTAATCTTTCATGTTCGTCAGAAGGAGACGGTTTTCCGCGGAATGCGATTGCAGAACCTTGCGTTACGGAGCCAGTGGGCGACCAGCCCATCGATCTGAGCATTCAGCGCCGAAAAGTTGCTCCGAAATCGCAACAGAATCTTCAGCCGGACCGAACACACTTTAACGCGACTACATCTGACGAGCCGCTGGATCTTTCTCGAGCGTCGTCTTCTGTGCGCCCCGACAGGCAGGTTCCAAGACCACCAAGTCATCTCGTAAGACCGACGAATTCAGGAAACAAGCTGCCGTCTGGAATGATTGATCTGCAGAATTACTGCAGTCGCCTGCTGTCCGGTGGATATTCACTCGACAGTCCACTCTCAGGCGTCACGTCATCGTCACACTTCTCATCACTGGTCAGTATATTTTAATGCTTTTTTCGCATATAATTGGCAAGTTGTCAACAAATTTCTTTGCGTATTAGCCTATTTAGCACATTGTAAACTGTCTCTAAACTGTTCAGCATCCGGAACAGCGTCCTGCCTGTGGTAGTATTAGCTTCAGTTGACAGCAGTTTTTTGGAGGCCTTCAATCAATCATTTAGACTAAATCCTTTCCAGATCTTTTGTTGTTACGTCTACACAACAATGAATGATTGACTGTTTAACGTGGCTTTTTCAGCTAATAGTATAACTGGTCAAAAGCTGTCTGTATGTGTGTTTGTATGTTAACCATGATGGCAAAATCATAGCCGCTACGCATAGGGAATTGTAAGCCCACATGGGGATCGAGACATTTGCCCTCGCCCGGACATTTTTTCCCATACATTACCCCTTCAGACATTTCAGACATTTTCAGACATATCACGGTGTGTGTGTAATATTAAACTATTTAACATTTTGTCGTAATTAGAAAGTTTATCGCATTCGCTTCACTTGCATTTTGTGGTTTGAGCAGGTGAGCAGCAACAGCGCGTCGTCGGCCATTCATCTTCCAACATATCCTCAGCCTCCGTTGTCTCTCTTCTCGGCAGCGACTAATCAGTTTTCCAGCGCCACAGCATTTCCACCTCTGTACACGCCGCCGGTGTTGCCGCCGGCACTGAACGGACTCCCTGCCATGATGTTTCCGCCATATCAGGCACTAAACGACACGAGACAACTTACCGGCTCGCAGCTGATCGACTCCGCAAGGCTGCTGAGTTCTCTGGCGCCGTATCTGCCGCCGTCTGTCGGCCGGTTGAACTGAACTGATGTCAGTTTGCAGTGACTGGACTGTCACAAGTTTTTGTGACGTTCACCGTGGGCCAGTGCTTCTCACGTCTTTCATTGTCTGGTCAGGCCAAGTAGACGCACATTTGGTCATTGCAGAGCTTATTCACAAATAAGAACATTTTCCAAACATACAAACAGTATGGCAGAGAGACGAGGGGGTCAATATCCACTGTACACTTTTCAAAAATTTGGTCCAAACTGCTTTTATAAACCTCCAGTCTTTTTATCGCAGTTGGGACATTCATTCATTCATTCGTTCGTTTATCATTATGCCATACAGTAGCAAAGAACAAAACTGAAAGCCTAATAACAGAAAGTTCGGAAATAAATGTTATTAGTCAAAGTCATCGGTTAATCTTGTAGATGTTGTTTGTGTAATGTTGAGCAGTAACGTTGTACATTTTAGCAATATAAGTGGATAGAAAAATTAACGTATTACACACTTGGGAGGGATGGGGTACAAAAAGGAGTACTTTTTGTATGCTTTGGTAAATGTTGGTGATAGTGAAGGGCCTGTTTGCTGTTTGTGTTTACATAACGGTCTGGTATCGGCACGTTTTGTACATGTAGTCAAGGTAGTACATCTGTGTATCGAACGTCATCATGTTATGATGTCAGCCTTGTAGCGAGGGGATTAACTGCCCCTCCTGGCCTGTGCAAGAACCCCTTCAGGTTGACCACTTCAGCCTTTGGACCTCGTTTGTAACATGTGCTTGCACCCGTGTCACTGCACAACATGTTGTGTTGTGGTTCTTCTGAATTGTGCACTGTAATTCATGACTGCACTCGAGTCGAAACAGCGTCATGCGACAAGGAATATATCTTAGTTAATATGCCGTGTGACCCAGGGTTTAAGGTGTAATTTCCAAGGTGGGGAACTGTTTAGCTCTTAGGGCCCCTTCCCCCCCGGTTCGTTCCCGGGTTCATTCCCTGAGTCCGTGTTTCAGTAGCGGGCTCTCAAATTATCAGTGATCGACTGAATGTATTAAGCATGATTTCATGTTTTTTCAATTTTGTTTTAAAAGCATTCAATATCGTGAATTTATGATCGTAACAATGTGAAATTTGAATGACTCATTAACTGTCGGATTACTATAGCGAAGGTTGCTAACTTGCTGGGCCCAATTTTGCAGCCAGAAAGCTCCAGGCTTAAATTTCCAGGCCCCAGAATGGCGTTCCAGCTTACTTTAACCCCTGGTGTGACCACACTGCTTGATACCGCAGACTGACTACTACTTTTCCTCTTTCTTTAACAGACATACATTTTCTGAAATTACTCCAGGTTAGGCCTGGCTTTTAGCAGAAGACTTTTGGAGTCGCTCAGTTATGCCATTGTTCACTGTTCTGTGGCAAGGTTTTGTTAATCCAACAAGTCGGTTTTTGTCGTGGTTGATTGCCATGTGCATAATTTTAAGTGGTCTGCCTACTGAGTTGTTCCATTTGTTCTAGGGAAGCCAGCCCCGCCAAAAATTTAAACGCCCGGGCTTCCAGCGGTAGAAATTGTCACCCGCGGGGCTCCCCGGAGCTGGATACTACATATATACTATAGGCTTAAAGTATTTACAAAACTGTTGCAAACAGTAACTACTATATTTTCACTTTTTGGCAGTAGGCTTATAAGTAGGCCTACTTTGTCAAACCATTGTATGCAGTTGAATAGCCAGAACTGTAAAAGTGAAAATTGTTAATAATCCAATATCGGAGTTCCTTCGTGCAAACACAAAAGTTTACATGCAAAACAATAGTTTACAGCAATTGTTCAACAGGGACAGTTTAATATCCACCTGAAGGAACAGCTGGAGTAGACGCAGACTGAAGAAAGATATGGTCAATGCGGTCAAGACAGTGAAGACTAAGACGCCACATTAGTTGTGGTCTTTACAGTAGTACGAACGCAGAAAACACAGAGTATCAGTAGAGTCGTCAGTGAGCCGAGAGTGCAAGTCAGTGCACAGAACGTTTGCTGTGGAGAATAATGCACAGTGAAGTTGTAGGTATTGACATCAGATAGTTGTAGGCTTGCTCTAGGCAGCGAACTCGATTACCACTACTGTTGTAAAATTGCATTTCTGTCTTGGCCGCATTGGCCATGTCTCGATCCTCGTCTGTTGACTCGGCAGAGAAACTTGTAGAAAGAGAGCCCCGGTGGGCCGGGGTTTCATCATTACCCCCCGGGGGTGAAATTCCCAGGGGTTTGCATCCGGGTCCCGGGGGTGGCTTCTCTAATTTGTACTACTTTACTGAACAAGTTATTTTCGAATCGCATTTTGAAAACTTTGTTTAATACATTTATTAACTTAGTTTTTGACCGTTACTTATATATACTGCTATTTTTCATTTCAGTACCGTACTTTTGCTGTTGTTTAATGTTATTGATATGCTGATCAGAAGCCTTACCGACAGTTGATATTTGCACTGCAGTTTGCAAGAAAGACTAATTATTTTGGTAATTCATATAATCTGTTTCAAGTTGCACATGGCAGAAGCCATGTGTTTTTTTTATTTTGTATGATTAATAAGCAGTTATTTGAAACAATTCTTCAAACGTTCTGCTTCTTGCGCTTAACTCATTATCTTCATTTCTTTGTTCATCTAATTTTAGTCATAAATCATTCGTTGAGACATTCTGCTTGTAATTTTTTTGTTAATTTTCTTTTGTTCCATTTCCGTAGATATCACGGACTGCATTTCTAGACGTATCATTGATCGTCCGTGGACCATTGGACCATTATACCTCCGCCACCATTAGAACGATGGCAGAGGCTTTCCGTTTTCCGGCTGTCCGTGCATAAAGTTTGTTAACACGATATCTTATAAACTGCTCGTGGGAATATTATCACATTTACAACTTTTCGTGCAGTTGGGGACAAGGATGAACTAATTAAATTTGAATTCAGAAGGTCAGGGTAACAGTGAGACCACACATGGTCAAATGTGTACTTGGGGAGGCATTTTCTTACTTGTCTCCTGAATGCGTGGACATATTTTAATGAAACTTATCAGAATATGTTATTCATTACCAGGTCTACGTGATGACAGTTTCAAGGTCGTGGGTTCAAAGGTCAAGGTGACAGACAACATTTTCGAAAAATGCACTTTCCAGCGAAGGCACACTGACCGTGTAGTTTTTGTCTATTTTTGACTTTGATTTGTTTGTTTTGATAAAGTAAAATTTAAGATGAGTTAGTGAGATCACAGCCAGTACTACTTAAATTGCGGATTGTGGAGAGTTGCATGTTAGCAGTTGAGTTTTGTCGGTTTCATGTTTCTTCATTTATGACGTTGCTTTCTTGCCCAACTTGTCTCCGACACGGCCTGAACAAAGGACCGATGATAACACTGTTTATTAGCTAGTTGCCTAATTTATTCATAGGCACTTCTAGAATATGTAATTTGATTTTGTTGTTCATCGTTTGGGTGCATTCTTTTAGCAAGGTGTTAACTTGTGTGAAATTCGCGGAAGATAAGGTGCTCTTTTTCTTTGAAAAATGCTAAAATACTGCATCTCTTAAGTCTAACCCTAATCCTAACCCTAATTTCCAGAGCAGATTAATCAGATAAATCGGAGTGGTATTGTCGAACGGTACATTGTTGTCAAATAAATCAGGTTCAATAAATGAACACACCCAAATGATCGACAATTACGTACTGGAGAGTGTGCCGGAAGTGCGCATGCATAAATTAGGCAACTAGCTAATTGCTCCCTTCGACTTAACTTCTGATTCTGTAGTAGTGTGGTTTGGATAGTTGGTGCGTGAAGACACTTGCTTATTGTCCGTAAAAGTGTAAAGTTGTGCTGAATACAAACAGCACACTGGCAGTTTCATCTACTTCTGTGGCTTAACAGGATCTCGTATAGAAATCAGGGGACAGATTTACTGGTCTGTAAACTAGAAATTGTCCGGTCCAGCTTTTCGAATAGAAAAAGTGTAAGTATTTCTTCTAGACGGCTGCGTCTGTTCTGTGACTGATGAACTATTTAACCTTTACTAAAACACATGGTAGACCTACACGTTGACCTGGCCATTGATTCTGCAATTTCAAGCCGCCTACTTTGACGGTCGGTGACATTATTCTGGCAGAGCTGTGTGGAGTAGTCTGACGTCGTGTTCATCAGCTTCCCAAAGTTTCTGATCGGTTTTGCACATATCTTACTAGTGACCCTTGATTAAACGGTGGGGGTTCGAACCGTGCAGACCTCCCCATATCTTTGCTACTTTTCATATCTTTGCTGTCGTATATAGTCTAGCAGAAGACAGTATTTGAGTGATTTGATTTTCGTTGTAGGCATAGGCGTAGATCTGACTGGAATTCTGGGGGAGGGGGAACGCATGGCCGGACATACTATAAAAGTGCTGCTGTAGAGGCAAAAAAAACACATTTTCCTACATTGTAATGCAAGTAATCTGGTGCTTAAAATTTTGCAACATGACAAAATCTGGGGGACAATCC
>Ga0049105_1001172_pt1 | contig 11091 bp, 6 predicted proteins | sample WorMetvaBAHAMAS1_FD_61260 | JGI IMG/M metagenome (GOLD analysis project Ga0049105, IMG submission 61260) | Worm MetaG Olavius vacuus BAHAMAS.1 | ecosystem: Host-associated > Annelida > Digestive system > Unclassified | place: Germany: Marburg | collected 2013-04-09 | reverse complement strand
AATTTTTCCAGGAGCATCAACAAAAATCCAGGAGATTTCCAGTATTTCCAGGAGGAATTTCAAATTCCAGGAGATTTCCAGTATTTCCAGTATTTCCAGGAGTTGTAGACACCCTGAAAATAATTTGTTGTTTGGTTGTGTGGCTCCACCTGTCCCCCAGTTTTTGTAAGGGGCTGAAAGTTGAAAAAAATGATCTTTCTGGCTCAAAGTAGCAGGTTCTGTTGAGCGCAACTGTACAGAGAGTACGCATGTTGTTTTAGTCAGGAAAAAATGTGAAAACTGGGAATAAATTTTCTACCAAAAGATTTCTTCACTTTAAAGTCAACTCCCCTAGGAAAACCCGTGAGAGCTGCTGAAATTTGTGGTAGTTGAACGCTATCAGTCAAAAATATGAGAATTTTCGTCTTCTTGGCTAGTTTGTTAGGGATCAAACTAGGGTTTTTTTACCATTCTGAAATGATTGCAGATTTTCTTGCATAGACAACACTTCCTAGTGGTAAAATGTTCACTTACATTGAATAAGACAGTAAATAAGCAGGTTGAGCAAACACAATTTATGTGAATTGAAACACAAAGTCGTTATCGTTATATGTAAAGAAGTTACAAACAAGCTGTAGTATATTAAGTTATTTGAACATCTCAGTTACTAGTCAGAAAAATTCATATTACTGTTCTACAATAATTCACAATGCTATGCAGTGTCAAATATCTCAGGGCTCAATGTCTGAGACCGGTCATACCCACGAACTCCAGCCATCCACCCATAGTCACTAGGATTCAGAGACACACTCTGCAGAAGCTGCCAGTCCAGGGTTGGAGATAGGCATGGGAATAGTGTTGTGCAGCTGTGTCCACTGTCAGGGGTAGAGTATCTGGTTTGATAACCCAGTTGCTGCCTTCTGTGAGAACAGGTTGTACCTAATTTGACCCAAGGGAGTAGCTGGGTGCATGGTATCGTCAGTGTATGTACTGGAAAACTGCAATACCAGCCATAATTACTTTGTCCGTAGTAGCCTGTGCATCAAGGAAGACGTTTTGTGTTCGTCCATGTCGCCTGCACATACCCTGTTCATAAGAGTTGATTTCCCATGGCTTCCGATTGCAAAAGTGTGTCGCAAACAGTGAAGGCATGACAAAAGAGCAGGTAGTGCCTCAAACGTCTGTATTCTGCTCGCACCTGAAACTGGCAAAAATATGCAAAAACAGCCACACTGCTTACTGTGTGGTGTTGATTCTAGAACACTGAAGAAAGAAGATTGATGTGCTTTTTCTTGTTACTAGTGTTGTCCAGGAATTTTTCTTTGCCGTTTTTCTTTGCACCATACACGCTAATACTGGTACGCCAATACCACTGCTACAGTAGTTGTGATCTTTTGGTGCGCTGTCATAGCCACTGAAGATTCTTAGCGAGACTACGAAGATGCAGCATGTAGCTCAGGTAACTGACTGTAATCTCCTGAAATATCACAACCACATCCGGCATACCAAAAACTCCTATGCTGATCTACAGATTCAACCGGATTTGGTGCATCTAACAGAAGGTCAAAATTCCTGGACAACACTAACAACAAGCAGGAGCTCATCAATCTTCTTTCTTCGACGTTCCGGAAGCAACACGTTACTGTAGAGCAGTGTGGCAATGATGCTGATATTTGATTGTGAAAGGCTGCTGCCACAGAGGATTCTGTTGAGGTCAGTAGAACATTATGTAGCATTGTTAAATTACCTACTTACATCAATTGTAATTTCTGTTGTTGATTTATGAGATTTGCTGTACTTTAATACACACATTATTACATTAGTATGTCAAGAATACTCATATTAATCTCCAGAAAATAATACCACTAGCACTGTTAAAAATTTTGAAATGGCTCCAATTTTTCACAAAGTTTAGGCTGGTTTTGCGTATCTTATTTCCTGCTTTCAGGTGCAAGCAGAACACACAGACATGCTGGCAATGCTGGTGCACCATAGGTCAGCACCAGTTACCCACTCATCTTAACGCAGCTACAGTGTAAGCAAATCTCTCTGAAAGACAGAGGCACTACCTGCTCTTTTGTCACGCCTTCACTGGTTGCGACACAGTTTCTGCAATTGGAAGCCATGGGAAATCAACTCTTATGAACAGGGTATGTGCAGGCGACATGGACGAACACAAAACGTCTTCCTTGATGCACAGGCTACTATGGACAAAGTGATTATGGCTGGTATTGCAGTTTTCTAGTATACATACCGACGATACCATGCACCCAGCTACTCCCTTGAGTCAAATTAGATACAACCTGTTCTCACAGAAGGCAGCAACTGGGTTATCAAATCAGATACTCTACCCCCGACAGCTTCTGCAGATTGTGTCTTTGGGGTTCAAGGGTGTGAGCCGATGTCAAACACTAGAACCGATGGCACCTGATGAGTTACTCTGATTCACAAGCTTCAATGGCAATGGAGACTGCAGTACCCGGATGTGTAGTTGCAGAAGAATGCTGTAATGTGCATTTCTTTTCCAGAACTCATTTCCTTAGCTTTAGTTTTATTTTAAAAGTGTACAGTGTCCTTGAAGCGTTTTCAATTAACGCCACATTAATCTTTACGTTTAATAATAATAATAATAATTCAGTATAACAGTGCTCGCTTTAAGCTTAGTCGTCACTGTTATACTGAGGAATTAGCTATACACTCAACAAGCTCTTTCTCAAAGTCTTTTAATCTGTAGCTGTTCCATCTCAGTACATACACGTCAAGCTCATTCATAGCTAGAGCCCATCACCCATCGAAAGTAGGCCAAACACGAGTTCATATAGGCCTAGAGCTACACAGTTAGAGATGCTACTAGCGACTAGCGGAAGATTCCATAGAACTAGAGGAAAGTTTAACAACGAAAGGCAACACATAACTGTGATAAAACCGCGCCGATATGGAGGCATGTGCTAGCTCTAGAAGGGCGGTCCAATTTTCCATGACGTCAAAGGCGACCTTGAGATAATGGCCGTGGGGGGGCCTTAGCTGGCTGCAGACTCATTTAGCGATGAGTTTGAATGACGTGGCAATTAGCAACAGCTGAACGACTAGACTGGTTCAAGTCGGAACATATTCTCACAACATTGCAGTACAGCTGCAATATCAGCATGCAGAGGTTGCATAGGTACTGCATGCAAGAACTGTATCCAGGAAGTTGCAGATTCAGATGAAGACTCAGACACTGAGCCCAAAGATATTTGACATTGCAGAGTATTGAGAATTACTGTGGAACAGTAATATGAATTTTTCTGACTAGTAACTGAGATGGTGAAATAACCTAATAGGCCACAGTTGGTTTGTTACTTCTAGACATATAACGATAAAGACTTTGTGTTTCACATCACATAAATTGTGTTTGCTCAACCTGCTTATTTACTGTCTTATTCACTATAAGTGAACATTTTACCATTAGGGAGTGCTGTCTATGCAAAACAGATAACTGCAATCAATTCATAATGGTAAAAAATCCCTAATTTTATCCCCCAACAAACTGGAAAAAGACAAAGTAAATTTCATATTTTTGACCGATAGCTTTCCAACTACCACAACTTATAGCAGCTCTCACGGCTTTTCCTAGAGTAGTTGATGTTTAAAGTTTTTGACATGTGTTACTAGACACCATTGCAAACACACTGAGAAGAAAACTTTTGGTAGAAAATTTATTTCCAGATTGGCAAACTATCTTATAATATTCCCTGACTATTTGTGTATAATATACAGAATAACTCTGATATGCTCCACCCCATCAGCATGCCCCCTCGATTCCGATCATGCAAAGTGTTTAAGCATGGCAACAGTGGCATGTATATCGGTACATACAGAAAAATACAGAGCATATGAATGTGTTGTATTTCAGTATTTATACAACAAAGGCAAGCCCCTGAGAGAAGTGTGTACAAAAAGCATATGAAAAAGTACATACCAGTGTCCAGTACATTGATTTTCTCCCCCATTTTTACTGGGAACAAGCTGCACCCATCCTGAACAGGGACAGATGCCCTGATACAGGACACTCCACCCATCCGTCACTTGTTTGCACACAACAGAACAGTCATTTCATAGATGATGTAGAGCATGATAGTTCTTCTGAAACAGCTGCATTTCTTGCTTACCTCGGTAATAAGTCTTCTAAAGCTTTTCGAGTCTGTTCGGCTGCACTCGTCTTCACCCAGCCCAATCGATTGACAATACGATGCACATGAGTATCTGTCGCTATACCAGTGACAATGCCCCATGCACAGCTCATTGCAAGATGAGCCATTTTTGGACCAACACCTAAATCAACAACAAAGTCCAGCTGATAAATCACTAATATACAGTGTGAGTCAAAAAAGTAGCCCCTAAAACTTTTTGCGATATTTTCACATGTGGTAAACCTGTGTAACCGAAAATTACCGTGGCCATTGCCCAAACATATTCCTAGGTTTACACTCATTTTGGTCCATTTATCTGAATATATGTATGAATTGCATCATTTTACCAGTAAGATCCCTCAAATTTTAGCAATTACAATTTAGTTTGTGACGAATTTCATGAATTGTTCGTTACAAAACAAGTCACATCAATGGTATTTAATTAAATATAACAGTTAGTATCTACTAAATGAATTATGACATTAAATGCTCAAAATGTCCACTATTGGCTGACACACACGTCTGCAGTCACTTGCAGTAATCTTTCACAGCCTTGTCAATGATTTTCTCTGGTAACGCAGACCAAATTAACTAAAGTACATTTTAAAACTCAGGAACTGCTTTTGGCTTCTGTTGCAGCATTTGTTAAGACACCAGCATTGCCCCAAACCTGATAGTCCAGTGGATTGAAGATGGGTGAATTGGGGCCACTCATCATTAGCAATGATTGTTGAAACTCAAAACTTGAAACGGTAAAAATGATAACTACTCCTAGAAAAATTAACGCCATTTTGTTAAATAATAAGATAAATCGACCTGAATCGGTAAGCATGTGTGGATATACACTGGCAACAAATTGGCAAAATTTCATGGAAATATACTTAGCCTAAGTGAAAATATTGCAAAAAATTTTAGGGAGGGGGCTACTTTTTTTGACTCACACTGTATACCCGGTGATTCAGAATTACCAGACACGCTAGCTTTCAACGGCATAACTTAGTCAATATGTGGTTTATATACACTGTGTCTCATAACAAATGATACCCCTAAACATCTTGGGGTAAACATGCACTGAATTCAACATAACTGAACTTGCATAAGCCTTGATATATTTGGGTCATTGTTACCAAATTTTGTACAAATCTACTGCACATTTAAAAGATTTATATTTTTTTACAAAACGTTGTCAAATTACTTACTTGTTACAAGTGCACATGGCACTTACATCGTGAATAACGTCTATATGCTGATAAACAAATTAACAAAATGTTGTCAAAAGAGAATAAAATGTTAATTAAAGGTCTCACAGTTGAAAAAGGATATGGTGCTAAGAAAATAATAGCTGAATTCCCAAGAAGTGGGTGTGAGTAATTTCTTAACCGCACATCACCACAAAATAGGCTGTTCATTGCCAACAACAGGTGATGATTACAGAACAGTTAAAAGAAAGCTAAACAAGTAGCTCAGCTATCGCAGAGACCATGCGACTGCTGCATGGGTCAAATATGGCCAAAAGTCGAAGACAATATGCTGCAGACATTATAGGTCTATCTTCAACCACTGTGATGTAATCAGCCTCCAAAGCTATCAAATTCCGTGAAATAATGCAAAATAAGGGTTATTATGCTGTTCGAGGTCATTCAAGGTCACCAATGTCGGTACCAATTGAAAGCCCGCATGCAACTTCCTATTAGTGATTAACACTAACCAACAATAAACATCCTATCTTGTACCGTTTCGAAGTCAGTGCAGATTACTGTTCAGATTTTTGACTAAAAAACGGTCACTTTGCGTTTTTGAGCGCCTTTGAATTTCCAGCAGTTAAAGAAGTGTGCAAATTGGTTAACATTTGACGAAATTATCGTCACAAGAGGGTGGTGCATTTTTTTGATACATGGTGTAGAATGACAAAGATGACCTTCCTTAATAAAATCGATGATGTTGTGTGAGTTGACTTTTTCAAATAGCTCTCTCATTGTAGCATTAACAATATAAACGAAAAACTAGTCAAGTTGGTTAAATAAGGTTTAACATCCTACCAAACACATTATTGGTCATATCGGGGACGGGATAAACTGGTCAACTGCTGCTGTCAATTGCCTGCTGTGATCTGAGGCATTTTGCAACAGTGAGTGTACCATGCCGGATCCATGACGTTAGTCATCTAAAAGAATAACTGCCTGAGGAATGGAACCACTGTAACCAGCATATCATTGAAACAGTAGTCAGTCAGTGGCGACAGCAACTGCATATCTCTATCCGTGAGAATGGAGGACACTTTTAACATCAAATTTAAACGTTCTGTCTTATCAGATTAGAGCAAAGTGTGTTGTGTCTGCATGGGCCGACTGCGTTGTAAGTTCCAAAAATTTTCTGCGGAAATTTCCGGTAGAAAATTTCTGGATATTTATTGTAATTTTACCGGAAATTTGTTAAAGAATTTTTTTCACTTTATACATTTTTACCGTGCGAATGCATTAATGCAACGCAAGTTATTGCCAAGGCCTTCCTGTCTGTCTGTCTCTCCATCCATCTTTCAAATGCATGCTTTGCAACAAAACGAAAGAAACTTGTGCCCACATTCTTATACCACATGAATGATCATTCATCTTAGTTTTCCCACAAGAAGGGGCGACACCTACTACCTGAAATTTTGGGTCACATTGACCCTGTTGGAGCCCCACCTATGGGTACCACCTTGTAGTGGTGGTGGGGCTTATGGGCCCTGAGGATCTTCTAGATTCCGCTTTTTACGAATCCAAAGGGGAGGAGACTACTAAGAGTCCCCCAGTCTGGCCCTCAGAACCCGGCTTATGGGGGTGCTAAAATCTCCAGGGACCCCATTCAGAGCATGTATTCGCAGGGCATTCTGTCAGTACCACTATTTGCAAGCATTCCCAGGAGTTGACACCGGGATTCCTGGAATTAAAAGCGACTGGTGTATTTACAGCATTCAAGCTGTTTTCGGCTGTTTAGCCGTTTGACAGCCACACCAGTGGTGGTGGGCCCTGTATCTACGGTTTCTCCCAGGGACCGTTTCTACAGGCGAGGAAGGTATGAGCGAGGCTCGAGAAGTACGCTCGTTTATCGGGCTGGAACTTTTTTCAGGTTAAATGTATCATCAATTTGGATAACTAGATACAACAGTATCCCAGGTAATGTCACTATGTGTTTTACCACAACGATGGTAAGTTACTCCACATTACGGGGTTAGAGTTCTATTAGTTCATTTTGGTACCAGCACATAGTGCCGTCCTCAGTAATGACACTTTATTTTACCACAATGATGGCTGGTTAGTTACTGCATACTAGGATTTTATCGCGTTGAAGTTATGCATTCTTTCAAGTTCATAAGAACTTGAAATAAATTTACCTAACATTTGGTTATGTCGGGGTTGCACATTTGGCAATTGTAAAGTGACTACTGGTATCAGTATAATTAGCTAGTTCTTCATAACAAGAAGTCCAGCTATTGCAGGCAAACTGCGCTGCAGCGTGCATAAGCTTTGGCAAAAATATAAGTGCAAAAAACGTGCATACACATCGCTCTATCGTACGGCATTGACGTCGACAAATGATCATTTCACTGCTTTACCTTTATACTTAATGCAAAATTATGCAGCATTTAGGTGTTAATTTTGGAGGTATTTGGAGGTTTGAACTTGGTTTCTTTATCTGTTTGGGGGGGGGGGGTTTCGCTTAAGAAATCTGGGCTGATTTTTAAAAGTCCAGTGGCAACAACACTGCGTCCCACCGGAAGCTTACGCCATGTGCTGTAAGTAAGTAAGTAAGTAGTTTCTTTATTTAGGTCTGACAAATACAATGAACATAGGATTGAAAGTTCTCAACATATACATTAAAATGGTGAAAATGAAATGCAATAACACAATACATACAACTAGTAAATATCCCCAAATAGCATCCTATGAAGAAAATTCTTCCTGATCAAATTGTTGTCTTCTGAAGGAAGGGTAAGGGAGTGAGATCATTGTCGCTGATTATAGTAAATGTCCTTTTCAGGAGGTAGCAGCTGATGCAAAACATGGTTGGTGTTGTATCGAACGCTGTCAAAAAGTTTTGATTCCATACTTTCAACAAGAGAATGTGCATTTTCAAAATCGCTTGGTAGGTAGCCGTAGCGCTTGCCTTTTTTGATAACCGACTCTATGCGGTCCTTCTCCGCAACATTTAAGAATACCCACCATGCAGGTATAGCATACATGATCCTTGCTATCAGTGTGGCCTGAGTGACATCCTTCAAAGACTTACCAGTAAGTCCATGTGCACGGAGGGTTTTGAGACCATAGAAACTGCTGGCAGCTGATTGTATAATGTACGAAATATGTGGCTCAAAGCTGAGTTTAGTATTGAACGTGACACCTAAAACTTTCAAGGACTCTAATCTGGTTAGTTGAGTTGCCGCAGGTATATGGGTTTTCAGTAAGCTGATAATAATTTCCTTGCTCTTAGACTCATTTAATTTTAAGTTGTGGCGCATTGCCCACTCAGAAATATGTTGCATCTCCATTGGAATGGTTTGGATATTGCTGCCAGGAACTATGAGGTAGGTATCGTCCGCGTATTTGAATATGATGTTATCCTGGTCAGTAGGTCGAAGGTCAGATGCATTTAAAAGATAGGGCACAGGGCCTATTCCAGAGCCCTGGACAATGCTTGCACTGATGTGCTGACAAGTGGAAATACATCCATTGGCCTTAGTTCAGTGTTGTCTATCATTCAAAAAATTGATTATCCAATTGTAAACATTGTCACATATAGGAAAGTTGGCTATACGCATAACGTACAATGCCAATATGTATCCATCTTAATCCGCGATCATGTAATGCATCCAAACACATCAGTTAGTCAGTTAATTAACATTATTAGTAATTTGATATTCCATTGTAATAATTTTGACGCAAATAGAGCATTCGTCACAATTCGTGAAAGCATGGCAGCGATGCCGAGTAGTAGTTTCTTAATTCAAAATTTACGTTTAAGGGGACGTGCCCCACCTAGCATTTTCGCACGGATAGTTAAGCCAACGAACGTCCTACAACTTTGTCGCTGACAGTTCTCACACGAAAAAACTCCGTAGCAGACTTTCTCCAAGCAAAGTGCGATTTTAGAGGGAAAACAGCCATTTTGCGTTTTTGAGCCCCCCTTTGGGGGCTAAGGGACAACGTATGATGTTCATCTTGGGCTCATTGGAAAGCACGAAGTGGACTTCCTATTAGTGTTAATTGAAGTTTTTTCGCTAGGTGTTACGATTGAGCCGCTACGAGCAAAAAGAGATATAAAATCGGCAATTTCTCTCCAAGGCGGTCTGTTTGATCCAAAATTTCAGGTACAAGGGGTCGCCTCCATTATTCATTTTCGTACGGATAGTTAGGCCAATGAATGCCTTACAACTTTGCTGCTGAGAGTTTTCACACAAAGAAACTTTGTAGCAGACTTTCTTCAAGCAAAGTGCGATTTTGGATGGAAATCGGCCGTGTTGTTTTTTTGAGCAAAAGGGGGGCGTAGGGGCAACGTACCGGTACGATGATCATCTTAGGCTCATTGGAAAGTGTGTATTAAACTTCCTATTATTGTTAATTTAACTTTTTTTGCTAAGTGTTACGGCTGAGGCGCTGCAAGCTAATATCGGTTCAAAATTGGCGATTTCGCTCCAACTGGGTCCGGTTGACCCCAAGTTTCAGGTAGAAGGGGTCGCCCCCACCAACCATTCTGTTCTTCTTCTCAGAAAACTAGGCTAAATGATATTTCGTGTGGTATAAAAATCTGGACATCTTTCTTCCGTTTTGTCACAATGCATGCGTTTGACAGACAGAGAAACAGACAGAATTCTCATTGCTAGACCGCATATGCATTGCATACAGCACGGTAAAAAGAGACTTTGACCTGTTGTCTACTACGGAATTGAAGGGTTCCATGCAAGAACCAGACAACTTCCACTTTTATGTTTTGAGAAAAACGCAGTTGAAGTTTTCAGTCGTGCAAGTGTCAATAAAGTGTTAACAAAATATTCTAAATCAATAAACCAGGTTTTTGGCAGCACATGAACTGAAATATGCATTAATTTCATAGTGATATATCGATTTATCTGATTCTTGCACGAAACCAGGTCACCATTTTACGATGCACAATCAGCAGTTACCAGAAATATCTAGAACTTATCTCGTTATTGCACCCGAAAAGTCGGATCCTGGCGAAACAAGCGTCGCGTATTATTCGGATTTCTGGTACTGACCATCACTAGATAAGTCAAATGAACGTCAAGCATCAATCATACATATACATGATTGTTGAAAAAATGCCCAGAGAAAAATAACGTATCTAGTGTAGATTTTATATCTGCATAATAGATCGGCAAGCATAGTTAACAAGAAACTCATCAGGAGATGAGATAGCGAATGTGAACTTTCTTTACGACGACATCGTGCACGTATATACTACAAAGTACAATAGACTCGCACATCGGCGAGGACATTGCAGTATATATTTACGGTATACCAGAAGTCGTGCATCACTACAAGACAGCAAGCAATGTAAAGCGAAAATTACACGATAAATTAAAAATTCAAAGTAAGTAACGCCGAGATTCACTCAACCTGCGAATGCATGAATTTAGTTACGCACACTAACTTCACTGGTCAATGTGTTATAGAAGCCGACTTTTGATCAATAAATTAAACGATCGACGAAGCGGTTATGAGTTGGAATGCAGGTTTTCCAAATTCTGTGAAGTAACGCAAAGTAAGGGCCATTACGGCGTTCAAGGTCATTCAAGGTCAACGATTTGGGTACCAATCGAAAACTCATATACGACTTCCTATTAGTGATTAATAGTAACTTACCTCCTATCTTGCACCGTTTCCAAGTTATGGTCCAATTTTTGCTGGCGAGAGGGTAGTGCCTCACTTTAACGCTCTCGCTA
>Ga0049105_1001171_pt1 | contig 11096 bp, 7 predicted proteins | sample WorMetvaBAHAMAS1_FD_61260 | JGI IMG/M metagenome (GOLD analysis project Ga0049105, IMG submission 61260) | Worm MetaG Olavius vacuus BAHAMAS.1 | ecosystem: Host-associated > Annelida > Digestive system > Unclassified | place: Germany: Marburg | collected 2013-04-09 | reverse complement strand
TCGCTAAGTATTATTTGCGTACTCATTTGTGCACCTTGCTTTTAGCATGTAGCCACCACGATTCGTCATTTTATGACAGACTCATAGTGCATATGCTTGATCCATTTTTATAAGGTGGTGTTCTTAAATTTAGGGCCCCCCCTGCTGTCAACAGTCACTTTAACCACTGCGAACATGGTACAACATAAACAATTATTAAAATAGTTACATGAGCGGGACAACGAGGCTGTCATCCACAGCACTGACAGCTGCCCTATTTAGCTAGATACTATTACATTTTAAATAACTTCAGCGGCATTTACGATGAATAAATATAAATAAATGCATAACATATAAATGTACACATTTCTATGCCATGACATCGTAACTTCAGAGACGACAACGGTTACGGACGGACGGTCTTTCTGTCAGATCGTAGAGATCAGAATGTTCGACAGCTGTTGCTGCGTGCGATGAAAAGATACTGGGCGAGTGAAACCGGATGCGATCAGGTTGGAATGAAGCAGTGGAGATCCCTCGGTGGATTGGTAATGGAACGCGTGAGAAGAAAGTGCTAGTGCGGCCGCCGACGCAATCCGCTCGTCTCATCGAATTTATTATTTTGCTGTTGTGGAGCCAGCGCGCTTTCGACCATGCGTCGCGCACGTGACCGGCCGCACGCCTATACTCTTGCAACTTTCGTCGTGATGTATAGCTTCACGCTGACATAGCATTTGTTTTATACTGACTCATGTCTTTATGCTGGGCGGCGATGCGCGGTGAATATAGGTCAGATTATAGATTGCCAACTGGCCTAGATGCAACCGGAACGCTTTTTGTAGCCTAATCGATTCACAAATAATGACATAATATAGTATTAGGCCTATCTTGAAAAAAGCATATGCAACTTGACTCTATGGTTTTAATGAGCTTGTGTAGGTCTATCTGTAACTGTAAAAGCTGGAAGGTAGAAATAGAGTATCTTACCGGTTTGATGTTTTCAGAATTATATTAATGAGTACCCTCTCATTGCACGATGATCAAACAGAGGTCGTTTATTATACATGTAGGCCTACCTTCAATATAAATTTGAACAAGCGAAGTTCATAGTTATTCGATTTCAGTTGGACTGCTGACACGTTGCATATGACGTAGCAAAATAGATACGTCTATTATACGTGTTGTTGGTGCAGTATACTGGGTATGAATCTGTTTGGCGGCAAGTTCTGCGTCACCAACGACAACAGGCAATGTAACTGTGATCAAATATCGGCTGGAATCTGTAGCTGCAAACGCAAAAACTTCGACTCCCTTTTGTGGGCCATAGTTACCGTCTTTCAGGTACGGTTATATCGCATGTTGCATACAGTAAGTATTGTCAATTTCTACAGGGTGCACCTGAATGATTGTTGTAAATATTCAAGAAAGCATCAAAACATCAAAGAATACGTTCGCCAGACGGCGCCACTGTTATCTACAGTTAGCTAGAAGTTTTTGTGCTTAGGGAAAAACGACGTGGATGTTTTGTCAGACAAAAACATACCTCATAACTGTATCATAAGCACAAAATACATGTTGTGCAGCTTCTCAATCATGTCTCATTCTGTGATTAACATGAAATCTGCAGCACACGATTCGCCGTAAACTTTAGTCTTACCGGTATGTGTATCAAATTCTAGGGAATTTGACTGCATATAAAGTTTAATTGAAACAAACTAAAAACACCGTTAGCTTCGTTTATTTAAGCGCTGTGTACTGGGCGCCTCTCTACTTGGCAGATGACTGCTGCCTCGTGTCCGACAGCACTTGTCACTCTCTGCGGTCACCTGACGTGCCGACTTGCGTGCTGCCGCGAACACTCAGCAGTTACGGCGACAGAACTTTGCAGCCGCTGGACCTCGCTTGAGGAATTCTCTTCCGGTCCAGCTGCGCAATCCAGACATCACTTACGGACGGTTCAGACGACAGCTGAACGGACACTTTTTTCGGGAAGCCTGAACACGGCGCTCTGTGACTTCTGACATGTGGCGCCTTAGAAAAACAATTACTTACTTACACTTAATGTTATGTTACTTTTATAATAGATATAATGTAATATTAATAAAAGATATGGTAGAATCAGATTTCGTTTGACGTCAGCTTTCTATTCCAGCTACAGAGATTGTCCAACTGACCGCAGACCAGCCTCCGCGCTTAATGAACGATGACGATGCGTTTGCCTGAAGTTCTGAACTGTTAAGTGGTATATGGCTTACATACTACGATGGAAACACTATTTTAACATTTTAACAGTGCTAATAGGCTACTGGAAGTTCGTGATGTGGACGCCTACTTATGAATACGAGTAAGAGGGGGTGGTTGCACCGTTGTAGATACTGACGCAGGAAGATTGGAACGAGGTTCTGTACGACGGAATGTCGAAGACGTCGGCGTGGGCAGCGTTGTACTTTATATTTCTTATGACATTCGGAAACTACGTCCTCTTCAATCTTCTTGTTGCCATTCTCGTCGAGGGTTTCTCGTCAGTGAGTGCATTATAGCACTGCATACTTTACTCGTTAAATTTATTTTAATTTATTAATTCGCTTAATTTAACGGGTTTTCTAGCTATTAAATTAGCCTTTAAGGTCGAACAGGAAATCTCTCTGTTTATGAGTTGTCTCGTATTAGTATTGTGGTTATTCAAGGAGAGACCTAAATGCTTCCAGTAGCAGTCTTTTTCTCCAACTTCACCGCTTCCCATCGGCGTGATACCCGACACGGCGTTGATGCTAATTATTGATTAATAAGTCTCTATACATCGTCCACGGAGTTTCCACTTTGGTGCGGCTGTTACAGCGTTATCCTGTAATATATACATCTATATTCACCATAACTGGTAGCAAATAAACATGAAAAAAAAACAGAAAAACACACAGAATAGAAACTTAACTAAGAGATAAATATAGACTATCGAATTGAGACTGAAATTTTGCAAAAAAATATTGTCACATTCGGCGAACTTTTTCTCAAACCTTCTGACACGATCACACCAGAGAGTACTAGGCAGATTAACATAAAAACTATTGATGCATTAATAATTAACGACGGTAGATAAGAACATTGAGCACGTGAAAGTGATGATGTGTGATGTGTTGAGGGCGATGACGACGAAGAGGAAGAAGCGGAAGCTGCGGAGGCAAAGCTTGACATGGACAAGGCTGAGACGATGCAGAAGATAAAAGACATCAACAAACTGGAAAACCGAGACAAGGACGTGACGTTGTATGAGCACGGCGAGAACATCAAAAACAATCAAGAAAAGGGTATAAATTTGTCGTCTTCGTCGTCGTCATCATCATCACCATCATCATCATTACGCTTGATCTAAGGATCTTCGAGTATGGATGTAGTATACTGTAGGTAGAATCGTACAAGTGACGCCGAAAGCATGTAAAATCACTAAAATTTGAACGAATGCCATCACTGTACAGTTTTTCTGTGCTTGTGAATTCAAATAATAAACCTCATCTTACGCACTCGTATTGTGGATTTGGATTAGACATTGAGAACTATTTGGCACAATACGCACGATAGCGAGCCGGTGTATACATCGTTTTGTATGTGAGCAGAGAAGCTCATGTACAGCTTGAAGCCGCTGACGCCGCCGTCCGTGTCGATAACGAAGGCGGCGAGCAGTAGCGACGTTCTTCTCTGTGATGCAACATCGCAACATTCAGCAGCTTCAGCAGCAGGCGGTGGCGGTGGCGGCGGTGTCCTGATGTCGGCCGCTCCGCCCGTCGTCATCACGTCGCCGGCCGATGTCGTCAGTGCTGAGCTAGGCAAGGATGTGATGCGGCGCAACCTCAGCATGGTAGACACGGCTGACGGCGTCACCGTCGACGCGGCCAGCGGCAGTGACCACCGTCAGCGCAGTCTTCCGTCGTCCGTTTCGAAAACGTCCTCACAGTAAGTCTGCCGGGGCTTTTGAACTTTCTTTTTCTTCAGTGCGTACTGATGCTGTTGGCACAGGGAAGGGAAGGGCACTCGGCCTGTAAATACTCTGTTCCAGCCAACTTAAAATGCCAGGAAAATCCTGAAGGTCCTACATATATTGACTCAGTCTGTTTGCACAAACACGATAATAAATACGTACTGTATATATAGTTCTGCATCGCAATGTCCTTAAATACTTCACGGTGAAACTACTGTATTTTGTACGCAGAAACAGGACAAATTCAAAGAACTGTACTGTATACATGTATTCAGTGGTTGAAGTGTAATTGTTTTCCCACCTCTAATGTATGGCTCAAAGCGTTTCCGATTGTCCTAATGCTAGGGAAAGGCACACGATCACGGACGGGGGGGGGGGCGAAACCTTAATGTACGGTTTCCCAACTTCTAATTTTGCACTTTAACCACTGTATTACTTTGAAAATAATTGCTTTATTTCCGTCGTTGTGAGCAGTGATGAAATTAAGCGAGAGCCTTTGACTACACACTTAATAGTCCCGCTGACTTTTTCTGGTAGCTGCAGGTATTTGCAAACACAGACGTGTGTATGCGCAGCGATCCGCCGTTGAACAACCAACTCAGTGCGCTGGCGACGCTACAGATCACTCCGACCACCGGTGACGCCATCAGTCGGCGTCAGAGTCTGCTCGTGGGTGGTCCGCCGCGTGGCATAACGCTTAGCCGTCAGAACTCCATCAGCAGCCAGACGCCGGCCGACAAAGCGACCCAGAGAACAACGTCGGCGGTAAGGCGACCGTCCGGGGGCATGTCGCCGGCACTGCAACCGGCCAACGACGCCCGCCCGATCAGCGACAAGACCGTGACAATGACGACGATCGGCGACCAGTCTGATGTCGTGGGAGAAAACATCGTCAGGAACTTAGAGGCAAGTAACCATCAGGCACAGGCAGTATTACCAGCGGAGGTTATAGGGCTCTAGTTCGTCCCTACCAAAAGAACGAAACCTTATACTGGCAATTTTTAATAAAGTATACCTGTACGTCGTAGTCCAGTCCCCCAGTGATCCTTGGACTGGAACTGCTACTGGGCACTTTGTGACTGGGTCGGTTAATATCCGCCAGTCAGGTTGCAGGAAGTACTGTCATGAAATGGTGCCGTGTGTCATTAAACACTGTTATACCTCGAGTCAGCTTGTGAATTGTTACAAAAGTAGGTCCATCGCCGTCGCCAGTAGCAGTTTTCTTGTTTTTCGATAATTTTCGTGCACTAATTATTACTCGTTAACTGCTTCGTGACACAGCTACATGCAATAATAGTTTATCAATTCACTTGTAATGTACATTGTATTTTCGTTTACTGTACGTATTCTCTGTCTGTTTCTGTATATCTTATTTTGTGGGCTTCGTCGCCAGAAAGCACATTAATTGCAGCTTTATTAGACAGCTTTTTTGAATTTCGTCAAATTATTTGAACAGATAATTCGTGGAAGCCAGTCTCAAATTTCACACATTGACAGCTAACGTCAACACTTTAAGTAAGTATTCATTTTACCCACCGACTGCAGTGGACTGGAGCGGACTGCAAGAAGATATTGACTACACGATCTTCACTCTCTTAAGAATGGAGAGGCTTTGAAGACGTAAATGTACTAAGCAAGTCCGCGTGCTTGCGTCCAGTGTACGTGCCTGAAGAATGCTCTGCTGGAGTATCCCAGCAGAAGCAGAAGGGACCGGAAAGGTCTCAGTACTGTAGATATGAACAGGTATCAAAAACACTGTACATATTAACAGTTTTTCTATACTAAATTGTCCGTCTAGGAAACGATCGGAACAAATGACATTTTAATGAATGTACGATTGACGTCTGTTGCTGCAGGAATGTCCTTTTCCATGGTGTCCACAGCCCAAAGGTTTCTTCAAGACTTACTCTTCATACTCACTCTACATATTCCCGCCAGAAAACAGGTTCGTAGGTGTCTTCAGACGAAAGTCGGAAGCATTACGTATTCTTGCTGTAATTTGTTAGATTTTTTTCGGTTTTTATACACACAAATGTCGTCGGTGAAAGCGACCAGCAAATTGACTTTAATTATACTTGATACTTAATAGGAAGTCGCATACGGGCTTTCGATTGGTACCGACCTCGATGATCTTGAATGACCTTGAACGCCGTAATAGCCTTAATTTTGCGTTATTTCGCGGAATTTGATAGCTTTGGGGGGCCGATTACGTCACAGTGGTTGACGATAGACCTATAATATCTGCAAAGGTGTTAAATACATAAATAAGTAAAGAATATCGTCTTCCACTTTTGGTCAAAACTGACCCACCCTGCAGCGCGGTCTCTCTGAGCTACTTGTTATTATTATTGTTATTATTATTATTATTATCATCATCATCATCATCGTTATCATCATCATCATCATAGTCATTATTATTATATGAAATAAGAATATTTGATCAAATTAATTACCGAAATTGTGTTGCTTGCATTTGTTTTTCGCACAGACTCCGACGGTTCTGCAAGCAGTTGATACTGAAGCCATGGTTCGACTATCTGGTGTTGTTTTTCATCGCATTAAACTGCATCACATTAGCTATGGAGAGACCTGACATCCCCGCTGACAGCCTAGTGAGTGACCGAATGAAAAAGTTCATCGTTGGCGTTGTAACGTTTCCACGCGTTTCGTAACTAATGTTTTACGTTGCGACTGCTGTTATCGAGCCTTAATGTACCAATGTTATTACCCGTATTTTATACAATATTTCGTATTTCGATGATTTTTTATCTACTCTCGAATCGCTGTTTATTTACAAGTTACAAAAGAGCTCGGACGCGGACCTTATATGTCAAGTAGAAGGCGCTAAACATGTAGATAATAAATTTATTAATTATCGCTGAATTGTTTTAGTAGAACGCAGTTAAAATTTGCGGATGTTTGTATTGCAGGAACAGCGCTTTCTGACGATATCAAACTATGTGTTTACGTTTATTTTCGGCCTGGAAATGTTTGTCAAAGTGAGTATAATTTTGTGTCTGATTGCAAAACATCTTGATGTATGAAAACCGCTGCAGTCAGAATGTCGCAATGAGAATCATGTTTATTTTACTAAAGAAACTCATTTTACAGTCAAATCTTTTTATTGTTGTATTTTATTGTAACGAAATAGCTTTGACATTACATTGATGGAACTTAATAACATTTTATATGCCGATGTGCAATTAAAACAATAATCGCTCATTCATTAGTCGTTACTTCCCATTATGCCCATACGACCTGCCAGTTCACGTCACAGCTGCGCCGTCACTCGCGGTCTTCAGACAGCGCCTTAAGACATTTCTGTTCTCGCGCTCATACCCTGACATTGTCACTTAACCTGTAAACTATGTAATTCGTCTTCTATACCTGTGTGGACCTAGCAATAACTTTATTATTCAGGCCACTTTAAAAATATTGATGATGATGATGATTATTATTATTATTATTATTACGTCACTGAAGAAATCCAGAACTGTAAATAGTGCCAGTGCTATCGTTTGTTGCTCGTCCCAACGGCCGTAAGGTCGCTCTCGCTGGATGTAAATCTTTCATTCATCAAATGAACCGGGTGAACTCTCGCAATGACTATGTCATGGTGACAGCACCATAAACATTGTCAGCAATATTATTATTGTTATTATAAATCTCCTAACTCTACAGCCCAGCGAACCAACTAAGAAAGTCGTTTGTGGATTTTGCTTGAGGTACGCGTTTCTTGTTCTCTTTCGCGTACAGCGCGGTGCATGGTGTTCGCTGCAGGTAATAGCAAAAGGTTTCGTACTGGGTCGTCACTCGTACCTCAGAAGTGGCTGGAACGTGATGGACGGCGGCCTGGTATTCATCTCGTTGCTAGACATCGTCATCTCACTCACCGCCAAGCACAGTCCAAAGATCTTTGGCGTGCTGCGCGTCTTCCGCCTGCTGCGCACCTTGCGACCGCTTCGGTCAGTTTCCGTGATCCTTGACATTCACCGTTGAATTGCATACTGAAAACCATTTTCACTTGTAAGCAAGTAAATAAGTAATAAAATTTAGAAATGGGGCCTAAAAACAAAATGTCACTTCTTCCCGCAGCGTCAGTCAAACAAATGCGCATTTAACGAACGCTTAGCTAAAGCATGACATTGTGTAATTGTCCATCAAACGCGACGAAGCTGGCAGCATGCTTTACACCCGACGACCAGCAACGATAAACAACCTGGTCATATATTAGCCAGATGAGTCTTGGTCCGCAGAACAACACGCGCGAATGTGTCGGATGACCGTGTGCGGGCAATTAGTGTCTGTAACATCTGAAGACCTATCTTTTAGGCAAAGATGTCCCCCAGTCCATTTTTTGTGACCCGGCCCAAATGAACCCGCCAATCACAAGCAAGATACTGATCCGACCCGACCCGACCAACTCACGATGACGCCGAAAGTTGACATTTCAAAATACAGTATTAACACCTTCCATGTTGTTAAATTTGTACTTTAAAATGTAAAGTTTTGTAAACATGAAATGCACGAGAACTAGGCGTTAACGACAAAATAAAACTATTTTATTTTTATAACAAAACAGCAATTTTTTAACCTTTTGTATTTTTTGTTTTGTTATTATTCAATTGTTCTCTGGAGTACTAATAAACAATGGCGGTCTCTTTTCGACCCGACCAGACTCGTCATAATTTACAACAATCTTGACACGTGGACGTCTCTGCTTTACGGATAGTGAAAGACACCATTTAGTGCCGTTGTGGCGTTTCTCGATTCTGACCGCGTACAAATGACTTGCTTACTTACTTACTTATATGTCTGACTACTGCAGGGTAATAAGCCGAGCGAGTGGGTTGAAGTTGGTCGTTCAGACGCTGCTGTCGTCACTGCGTCCTATTGGCAACATCGTGCTCATCTGCTGCACTTTCTTCATCATCTTCGGCATCCTCGGCGTCCAGGTATCTCAGTCTGTTTCAGGATTGAGTTTGACTATTAGTCTATCATCAGTTTGCCCGCTGGTCATGTCTAGTAAAAATTTACAGACGCAATGGAGAAAATTGACTAGGGTTACCACAGCTACGGAAAATTATCGATAGAAAATCGAAAGATATTGTGGATATACACATCTTTGACTTCAGTCAACAGAATTATCAAGTCTGATCTGCCACTGAAGTGCATGTTGGTCTGTCGTGGATGCCCAGTACCTGGTAGTCGATTGATAGTGTCAGTGTTATCAGTTTCTTTATCAGAGTTTTAAGCCCATTAACGTTCCATCTTTTCTTAGAAAACATCTCACACAGGCGTGTAGCTTCATTACCTTTGTTGTCTCGCAAACTAATAATCATATATTTGTCTTCGACGGTAGATCCCATTGTTGCATCTGCACAATGCCAGGACTATGTCGTTGATACGAAAGAATGTTTATTCATCAATTTAATAATTTTTATATAGCTGAAATCTGGATGTACTCAGCTGCATTTACTGAGATTTTTGTGCAAATCTGATCGCTTTCGTAGAAGATATAGAAGAAAACATAAGTGGGTGTTTTTTATTGAAACACCGTGTCATGTTGACATGTGTTTCATTTGAATGTGAATTCTGGGCAAAATTTAGCGTTGCAAACGATGTGTGTTTTCTTTTCGCTGTGATACTCTGTGACTGATTTTACTGTTTTATTGTCGCGTATAGAGAGAACCAATTACAAAGTTTCGTAAAATTTTTCGGACTATCAATTGTTGTTATGTTAATAGCAACTTTATGGGTCACACGTTAACTTGATAGATACATGTAAGTTACAGAGACGGATATAGAATTGTGATTACTGTGTGCATTATGCAGTAGCAACTGAAAACCAACGAGCAAAGCTAGAGCTGGTTGCCGAAATCATGCCATTATTATCGTCAGAATTACCCCAAATGAAAACTAAAAAAACGTAAGAAATTTGACTGACTAGATGTTTTTCTCACTCAAATATCATCCAGTTGCAAAACAGCCGCCGTGAGTGTGACTGAATGAAACGACGAACTACATCTTTAGTGTTCGATTATACAGCATCAACTCGATAGGGGTTTGGACCCCTAAAATACCTTCTAGAATCTAGATCCGTCGCGATTTACAGCGGCATTGTTCCACCAGTAGCACAAAGAGATGTATATAATGTGCTTGATGCGTCAGCTGTTCAAAGGCATGATGTACCATTGCGAGGGCGACGACATCAGCGACGTCGACACGAAGATCGACTGTATCAACAAAGGTTTAGGTTATCAGTGGGTCAATCAGAAGTACAACTTCGACAACCTTGGACAGGTGACATTCACCTTACCGTGGGCGTAGGTAGAAATTCTAATTAGAGCAGATGTTAGGGCTAGAAATAGATTTTAGAGTTTCTGGAGAAAAGTAGCTCTGTCTGCGTTGGAGACTGTTAACAAGCGCGGGGCGTGCAGGTGATACTATATATCCATTCGCCAGGTGGCGTTCTTCGCGTAATTTAGTTTCGAAGTGTTGTAGTTTTTTAACCTTAAGTTAGATTACCGAAAAACAGTAATCGACCGCGAATTGAGACCATTTTGCACATTGTGTTAAGGTTTCAGTTCGATCTTGTGTGTTTCCTGAGAAGAAAAGCGAGCGCAATATTTGCTATAAGTAACAACATAGTGTCTGCGTCACCAACACAGACATAATTAATAACAATTAAGAACAGAGTTACAGTTAATCGTGGGTTTTTGACAAATGGCACTGCGCATATAAAGAACCTAAACACTTTTGAAAATATTTTTAAAAGTTAACTCGTTACGACCATGTCATCTTGTCACCTGTATTAGCCTACTTGTTACGCCGTCCTACGTTGCCCGCATATAGGCTACATGTTACAATACTTTATTATCTAATGTCAAAATGTTAAACACATAGCGATTAGTGATTCCACATAACAATTAAAGTAATTGCACTATCTGTTCTTAATGGGCGAACGCGCATTCCCAGTCGCCGTTTCGCGGGCGTCAAGCAGTCTGCCGTATCGGGGTCGACGGCGTCCTGACTGGGGGCGCTGAAAACGCGGGACTGGAAAACGCGGGAGTAGCAAAAATGCAGGGGTGGAAAACGCGGGACTGGAAAACGCGGCACCAGACTGCAGGGGTGGAAAACGCGG
>Ga0049105_1001170_pt1 | contig 11097 bp, 9 predicted proteins | sample WorMetvaBAHAMAS1_FD_61260 | JGI IMG/M metagenome (GOLD analysis project Ga0049105, IMG submission 61260) | Worm MetaG Olavius vacuus BAHAMAS.1 | ecosystem: Host-associated > Annelida > Digestive system > Unclassified | place: Germany: Marburg | collected 2013-04-09 | reverse complement strand
AGCCAAACTCCTGGAGGACCAGGAACCAGAGGCACGGATTCATGGCTGCATGACACTGACAGTCACAAAAATTTTGGTCCTGATTTGCTTTTAAAAGTTTTAATGTTTAATATGCACGAAATTTGGTCATTTGATTCTCAGAAAAAATTACTAAAATTGTTGCCACCAGATGTCAGATTTTAAGGCCAAAATGCACCAAATTCGATTTCGGCTGAGGCTCCGCCCCAGACCCCGCTGGGGGAGCTTACAGCGCTCCCCAGACCCCCTAGCTGGATTTAAGGGGCCTACTTCTAAGGGAAGGGAGGGAAATGGGAGGGAAGGAGGGGCGGGGGAAGGGACGGGAAAGGGAAGGGAAGGGAGAAAAGGGGAGGGGAAAAGGAAGGGGAGGGGTGAAGGGAGGTAAGGGGAAAGGGTGAAGGAAGGGAAGGGGAAGGGGTGAAGGAAGGGAAGGGGAAGGGAAGGCCCCCCACTGCTTTTTGGACAAATCGACCCCCTGATCTTAGGCTTATTGGAAAGCGTGTAGTGGACTTTGTAATAGTGTTAATTGAAGTTTGGCTGATAAGATTTTGGATCAGCCGAATTCATGCCTGCTCTCTCGAGTATTGGTGTGATATATGCTGACTTCATCCTCAACGGTACAGTGACCAACAAAAAGCCGTCACAGGAACGGCGCAGGAATGCTGGCATTAGCCTTCAGCAGCCACGTGGGTAGACGACCCGACGAGCATTGCTCGTCCGGAAGTACCTGCACCAGTTTAATGACGTCAGTCGGCGTGACTGGCCAGAATAATCAGAGCTCGCAACCGACGGCTGCAGCTGTGAACTGCGGAGCAGGTACTCCAGCGATGGCATCGCCAACGCCAGCGACTTTGTCGTCGAAAAACGATCGAGTGTGTGGACGCATCGATATCATTGACAGCCGTAGCATGACCGCGTCCTAGAAGCTCATCAAACGACTGGCACAGACGGCGAGGCTGAAGTCGCTCAGAGTCAATGCGCTTATGGTAGGAAGCTTCAAAAAGACGAGACGAAAGACATTCGCTTTTGAATGTCCTCAGTGTCGCACCAATGAGCTTATCAAATTGTCCTCTATTTCAGTACATGAAAAGTTTCGCTAGTAGCGTTTTGATCTCAAAGTGTCATAACCAAAACCATCTTCTAAGTGTGTTAGACTAAGCCAACTCTTGGCTTTTGAATGCACTTTAAATCACTGCACTTTCATTTCATTTCATTTCTACCAAAGGCGACGGAAGTAATTTCAGAGTGCAGGACATGACAAGCGCGAAAGTGCGAACCTGCACTGATGTGTTCATAACCAACGTCATGTTAGCTTGACGCTCTAAAGCCCGATATACTACCTGTATTTACCGACCGTGAACACCCGTGAGCACGGGTGGTGTGTATTACTCTACGTCTTGAAAACGTAAGCAAATAATGTAAACTGCTCAACTTCCAACCTTTTAGCGGAAATTATGTAATTACTTTTATCGGAATATCTTTTATATTCCTACAAGTATTTTGTTAAAAATTTTACATTCTTGACTGTAAAAACGTAATAAAGGAGATGTTAACATATGTATATATGTATATATGTTGGCAAGTGAAACAAATATTTAGCAACTTAGCTAGTTTTCTGTTTTCGATTTTACAAATAATGTAAAATGTTGGTGATAAAAAATTCACTGAAGTTCGTGTATACCAAAACTTATCAAAATGGAGAGATATTCGTCATAGATATTGAGTAGCATAAAATGGTTTATTCTTGCGTCACAATATTACATCGTTTGCATCAAAACACACATTACATCTACCAACTCTGCTACTACTAATAGCAGCAGCAGTAGTAGAAGTGCAGGTCTTTGCCGGCGTTGGCATTAGTCTGCTGACGTCACAGCACGTGTTACACCGGCAGGACGCTTCAGCAGCTGCAGTGCGATGAATAATTTAGACACTGGTGTGCACAATAAACAGACGCCGGGGCCAGGCCGGGCCCTAGCCAGGCAGACCCACAGACCTACTGGCACAGCAGCCTGATCGAGCGGCGCGATGATATTGAGCGGTTACTGACGAGTGATGAAAAATTCATGATTTTTGTCGGCGCCGAGCGGCATTGCTTCGTTGTGGCTGGAGTTCCGGTAACGTAGTCGCTCAAACGCGTGCGCAATAGTTTTCACGTAGAGGCTGCGTGCCGACCGGCCGACCGACCGGTGTGGTGCGGCTTTGTTATCGACTGCGTTACCGGCATGCAATGAAATTGGCGGCGGTGGATGCCGGCAGCGACAGCGTGGAGGTCCACTACGCACGTCGTGTTGGGAGAAGACCCGATGAATCACAGTCAGCGAAGCGCCTTGACTGCACCGCCATACTGGCCTCCGGCACTGCATCGAGTGCCATGAATATTTCAGCGACGTGTTGAAACTATGAGCAGCAACGTATAGTCGGAGCCGAGATAACGGCAAACGAACGTAGACGCATGGAACAGATCCTGCTTAAACACTGCGCTATAATGTGACAAGCGTCACTGCACATTGACTGCCGCTCATCATCCGACCACTCTACAAAGTCTCTTACTAATTTCAATAGTTCATATGATTTACTAACTGTCTAACTTATTATCATTTTTATTATCTATTTTTATTAAACATGTATATAAATGTATTTGTAAAATAGCAAACTTTGCGTCAACTTAAGAACTTGATGATGAATTGATTATTCGGATTTTAGCAATAAAAAGCTCAGTTGTTACACACAGCGCAACATCAGTCGGAAATGTTCTCAGGCAATCACTGCCGTTAATATTAAGTTTTGAATGATTTGATGACTTTGAATAATTTGAACGCGAATGAACACATGCTATAAGTGAGAGAGAAATTTGTGTAAAGAGTTCTTATTCCGTGACAATTAAACGCGTCCTAATCATGGGACAGTTTTACGAAAGATTAAACTTGAAAAGCAAACAGTAGCCTTAATGATCTGTAGAGGTCACTGAAGCTCGTCAGCAATGGTGCTAGTAATTGACACACTACATACGACATGATATGACTGGTATGTGAACTGTGCACTGTTTACAAACTGCTGCATCTTGTTTATCGATTTGTGTGTACTGCCGTAAACAAAAAACATTGTAGCAACTTTTCAGCTGTAGTAGCTTTACAAATGATTCCAGTTGCTTTATTACACCTGGAAATATTTAGTTTATGCAGAACATTTCTGTGATGTTGCAGATCAACTCCGTTAGATGTTTCATGTGATCCGACTTTCATCATCATCAATAAATCATTATTAACTTACTTTTGTTAAATAGCTTTGTTTTAAATCCTGTGAGCTCTTTGGAATTAGTTTGTTTCAGTCACATGAACCAGTATGTGGTCGACAGTTACGACGTGGGCAGACAAAGAGCGAAGTAATATGGCAGACGAGAAGACCGTCAACAGACCGAACGAGATATTAGTTTGCATCAGCGTCGTCGGATTAACATGAATCGGCTTACGTTGCACAAAGTACATAATGCACGCATGGGTAATTACTTAATCCGCCTTGCTAATCCACGTTAAGCTAAAGCTCTACTGAAATTTAATGTCATATTCTCAAAGAACACTCCTGTGGCTGTTTTATTAACACAGATACAGAAATATCAACATTTTTAACCAACTGTTTTGACCATTACCACACGCATTGTATAGGTCTACATTACTGTCTCGTGGTAGGCCATATGACGTTGTTTACGTATTCTTATTGATATATCTTTAGTGTTCGATCGCTTTTTAATTATGTATAATTTGTGTGTTTCACTTGTATTATCTTCATTTTTGTATTTCATTGTACGCATGTGCGAATGTCATATGTATTAAACTCTTACTTACTTACTTGCTTACTTACTTACTTACTTACTTACTTATTTAAAGTGGCAGATATGCTGCTAATACGCGAATAGTTTTTTTGTGAAAGTGTCCGGGAAACATTGTACTCCAGTACTGCCCAGGCCAGTCTTTCTGCATTATTTGCGCACACCGGAATGATTCATGTCCGACGATAGACAACTTGTAACAAAATCGTGCTAAGGAGAAGTAGAAAATAACATCTTCAGCACACCAACTGCGTCTACTGTTTTACTTTCTGCGCAATATCTGACACAATAGCATTTGTGTTAAATGACTGCTATGCTCGTCCTTTCACAGTTTCACTATTTCATCACCGCAGTAGTGACAATACTGACTCGTAGGCGCCAGTACAGACAAATGAGCTGTTAAAGGTTAGAGGTCAGTGCAACACTAGGTACAGTAAACTCAGGTAGAGTCAGGTTGTGAAGAGATGAAGGAAAGGCCAAGACCGGCGGACACTGAGGTGAGGTAAGATGACTCTAGGAGACTGGGGGTCATGAAGCAATCGCGTGATTACGGCGCGAGCAGCGTAATTAATCTGCGGCTGATTAGCTATCGACTGATGACGCTGGTGAATGGAAGACTGTGGCTGACGTATTTGATGCATGGATGAATAGAGCGCCGAGCAGCAGCAGCAGCAGCGCAGGTGTGCACTGGATGAATGCATTCAAGCCGCCTGCTGGGCGGGCTGGCCCGCTCTGCAGTCCTTTCACTGGCTTAGTCGCGACATTTCCACGAGACACGTAACTACGTGAATATTATACAGAGACGACTGAACGAACAGCATTTTAGCGACGTTCGTGCATTGATGTGTTTCACGTTGTCGATATCACCTGCGTGCAGCCTGCGTATATACAAACGAATGTCCGTTGAAAACGCATTATGACTGCAATGACGCGTCGATATGTCTCCGAATCGACATGTCTGGCACCTAATATCACATGTCTTTGTCAAATTGATAATGCAGCTGGTAATATAACAAATGTCAGCCACAAAGAAGACGAATAAGTACGAGAACGTACATAACTTACACCCTTTTCTGCGAAAACACACTTTAGGTATGCCGGGTTTGTTGTCCTGTTTATTTAAACAATGTTTTATCGTTCCACAGCTGTACATGTATTTCGCATACCGAAATTTTTTGCAAAATGATACATGTACTTTGATATATATACTATTGACTTTCCTTGCAATCACGCTACTGTAGATCGCCTGATGAAATTTCTTTTGTTTCGCGCGATTTCTCTAGCGTCACTTCTCAAAATGGAAAAAAAGTAAATTACTGTTTTACAGCTATTGTTCTGCTGTGCATTTTATTAACCTGATAATGTCAGCTAAGCACGCCGAAAATCTTTTTTAGCAACTGTAGCTGGCTACCAAAATGACAAATTTGATGTAGATTGATAGCTTTTGACTCCTGCGTTGACCGTATTCTAAGGGAATATTCAAATATTTCACGTTTTAGGCCTACAGATCCGCGGGCGATTAGACGACAGAAGTATTTTGTTTTCGGCCTGTTGATGCGTGCTGCGTGCGTGCCTCCGTGCATGCGTGATCAAGTTTGTTAACACAATATCTTATAAACCGCCTGTGAACATTTCACCAAATTTACAGTTTAGGTGAAGTTGGGGACAAAGATAAATGATTAGATTTTGAGGTCAGAAGGTCACAGCGAGGTCAAATAAGCGCTCTGGGAGGCTTTTTCTCACCTATCTCTACAATGCATAGATTTATTTTAATGAAACTTATCACATTTACTCATTACCAGGCCCACATGACACTGTTGATATTTACTGAAATTTAATGTCATATTCTCAAAGAACACTCCTGTGGCTGTTTCAAGGTCGTGAGTTTAAAGATCAACGCCACAGACAACGTTTTCCGAAAGAGGCATAACGATCGACGGTTGGCCGTCAAAGACCATCCAGTTATACCTTCGCCGGAGATTAGCAGCCGAAGGCATTGTGTGTTCAGGCTGTCTGAGAGAGATTGTGTGCGTGATCATATAACAAAAGGTTGTTAACATGATATAAAACGTTTGTGAGCATGTCACTAAATTGGCAACTGAAATGCACTTGGGACAAAGATGAACTGTTTAGATTTTGATGTCAAGGTCACGACGAGGCAAACTATGGTTGAAAATCACTAACACGATATCTTCCTTTGAGCATTTCACCAACTTTGCAACTTCGGTGCAGTTGAAGACAAAGAGGAACTGATGAGATTTGGACGTCAAAAGGTGCACCCATATCATGTCAAATAAGCACTTCGCAAAATATTCTCGCGCATCTCTGGAATGCAGAGACATATTTAAATATTCAAATGCCATTTACCACATTTATCAAGTCGACATGACCCTGATAACATTTTAAGAGTCACAGATTCAAAGGTCAAAACCACAGACATTTTCAGAAAATGCATTTTTCTATCGGAGATATACCGATCGCCTTCGAAGACCATCTACCGGGTGGGCCATAAAAATGGACCGTTTTAGCGTGCATCTAACTCTGTTATATAACGCTATTGCTGTCGAAATATGTCTGTTCGCCCGTCTGTCTGTCTGTAAAACGCGTGCTCCTTGACAAAACGAAATAATCTTCTGCCCATATTCTTATATACCATATGAAAGACCGATCATTCTAGTTTTCCTGACATGAAAAATGGTTGGTGGGGGACGTCGCCTTTTATGTAAAATTTTGGTGCAAATTGACTGACCGATCCCCTTCAGAAACGCCGATTTTCAATCGATATTTGTTCGTAGCGACTCAGCCGTAACACGTAGCGAAAAAAGTTCAGTTATCACTAATAGGAAGTCCACTACGGGCTTTCTAATGAGCCTACGAAGAACAGCGTACGTTGTTTCTAAGCTCCCAAGGGGGCTCAAAAACGCAAAGTGGCCGTTTTCCGAAAAAATACTGCATTTTACTAAAAGAAAGTCTGCTTTAAAGTTTCTTCGTGCGAAAATTGTCAGCAGCAGAGTTGTAAGGACTGCCTTTCTAACCGTGCACAAATGGTTGGTGGGGGACGTCTTCTTAAACGTAAATTTTGTGCGTAAAGTGAACCACCAGTTGGCAGTTGTCTCGACAGCGGCATCATCGTTTTGGAAATCCCATGTATGCCGTATTTATATCGGAATGAAAACGACACCTAAACGCACAATGTTCAGTATTCATCCGTAGCTTTAGCTGTTTTCCTGAGTTTTTGTTTCCAGCGTACTTTTACAGTACCTTTCAAAGGAACGTGGGTTATCGATGATAACAGCGAAACAAGAACGGCGTGCGTTTCGAGTTCACTATAATATCGGTAGTTACAACAAACTTAGTCACATTTTTGACACTTACATAGCATACTAGAAAGCCGAATTAGCAAACTGAAGTCGTAGCAATGACAGCGGTCAAAACCTAAGCTAACGACGACAAATAGAAGACAGTGCAAAGAACGCGCTGAAAGAACTCTGATACAACAGTGAGCTATCAAACCAGACGTTTGACGTGTCATTGACACCAAGTCACATGAACGCCAATCTAACGCACAGTAGACCATTCACTAAACTGTACATCAAACGAACATCATATGCGAACATGGAATTGAACGTGCTGATACGACGTCGCGCGGGATAAGACCAAGTGTACTTGACGCTGCTGACAGCTGGTGATGCCGTGAAAAGTCGTCGTCGTCGCTGGCAGCGCGCAGCAGCAGCAGCAGCAAAGTAGACGGCGGGCGGCGGTCGGCGTGGTGCTGCGGTGCCTTCAGCAGTGACGCGAGTGGTCTTGTCAGCGAGTTGCGCGGAAATTGACGACGACGACCAACATGTCCAGCACGAAGTGAAGTCAGCAACTGACGACGAGCCGAGCGCTCTGTCACTTGGTCGTGTCAGCAGCGACATCACCATCACAGCTCGCTCGAGGCATCACAGATGGCTGCCGTGCACGGCCGGCTGCTACGTGCCTGAGTGAGTGAGTGAGCCACTAGTGACTGCGTTCACTTCTCTGCGCTCATCTTCTTCCGAGTCATCTGTCGCCGATACCTTGTCATCAGCACACGCATCATCAGATCAGAGACACAGGCCAGCTGCTGCAGCTTGACTCAGTCGCTGATGGCTTTACGCGCTCTCAAACGCGTCCAACTCATCTTTCACGACTTGTTCAGAAGGTAAGCTAATCAACGTACAAACACGTAATAGTTTTGAACGTAGACTAGAAGGTGCAGTTGGTAAGGGATACGTCCCGTGTTTAATTAGACTAACTGAGCATGGTTTGTGTCATCCTTTGAAACTGTTGCTTAAAAGTATGATTGCGGCATAAGATGTAGTTTAAGCAAGATCAATGTGAAAATTGTGAATTTTTGCAGCAACAAATTTGTTGTTCGGCGTTCATTTTTTTGTCTACGGAGGGTGGGTCTAAGTGGAGCGACGCAATGCATGCAAGTATCGGTCACAATCGTGAGATGTGTAGAAACTCTATCCCATTGTACACCCTCCCTCACTCTCGTAGGGAGCGTAATGCAGATTCAGTATTTTAAAATTCGCGATTTTTAACCAACATCCGATTATATCGTGAATAGATAAACATCCACCTAAATTTCACGATGAAACATTAATACAATCGAACTGCCGATGCCGCCGAGCTTGAGTAACAGTTGTTCCAAACACTGGAAACTTAAGCATGAACATTGTCTCAAAAAAGCATATACCACTCACAGTGCAAGTAATAATGAGAAAACTCACTTGAGCTATGTTTTCTATTCGTGTATCCGAAATGAAATCAAGGTCAAGGTCATTGGATGCCATGTAGATTGTAGGTCATAAACAAGTGATAGTAGACTACATAAGAAGCGATACAAGTTACTATAAAACACAAACAGGAAGTCACATGTGGTCTGTCAAATTACCAATCAATGGCCAACGACCTCCAATGACCTTGAAAATTTTTTTAGTTATTATAAGCATTTCTAAATAAAGTATGTCAGAAAATATAACACATGTTACATAATATGGAGCGTTGCGTGATTTTTCTGCGACAGTTGAGGCAATTGTCTAATTTGTTTTAGTACAGAAATTTGTTTTAGTACAGAAATTAACAAGTAGCTCAGCTATCGCAGAGAAACCGTGCGATTGCTACGTGGGTCAGTTTTGGGCAAAAGTGGAAGACGATATTCTGCAGACATTATAGGTTTATCTGCAATCAACCACTGTAACGTAATCAGCCTCCAAAACTAAAATAATGCAAAATGTGAAATAATGGCTATTACGCCATTTAAGGCCATTCAAGGTCACCTATGTCGGTACCAATCGAAAGCCCGTATGCGACTTCCTATTAATACTAACTGACATCCTATCTCGTACTGTTTCGAAGTGGACGGACGGACAGACAGACAAACAGAAAGGCGACAGCAAGACCGTGCGTTGCAATCGCAGACAGACGCAGGGGAAAAATCAAATCCGCAAAAACATGATATCAGGAAAACACAGCAATTTGGTGATTTTGTCGAGTGGAATGCCATTAATGTGGGTGTGATATGCTAAAAGTCAACTGATTTGTCATAAATAGGAAAGGTGGTGATTAAAACTGCATTGCCACTTTGGCACCTGGATCATTTTTTTTGATTTCGTATTATAACTTGAGTTGCACTTTCTAACTTTTTACTTTTTCACCATATGTCGTCTGAAAATTGCAAAGTTCTCGCCATTCATTCTCAGAGTTGAGGAGACCAAACTGTACCAATAAAAGACAAATTAGCTACATGCAACAACTTTTAGATGTCAAATTAATTGCTGTAATTCGAAACGAACGTGACACAAGGGAGACGGCGATCAAAAATCGCACCAGTATTTGGACTTTTCCCACCGTTGTAAAATTTAGAGCCGTCTGTTATGTTGGATTTCATCCGAAGTGAATTTTCCAATTTCTAGCGAACGTTCACTCACGATCACGTTCGCTGTATGTCGTCGTCCGTTCGTCTGTCGTCTGTCGTCTGTCGTCTGTCGTCTGTCTGTCTGTCTGTCTGTAACGTTCGTGCACCCTAGGCGATTGAAATTTTCGGCAGTATTTCTACGCCACTTGGTACCTTGGCCATCTGTTGACATCCGGGTAAAATTTTACGGAGATTATCCCAAGAGAACCCCTCCGTCAGGGGAGTTAAATACAAGAGGGGTAGCCGAATATAGCGATTTTGAACCTATCGAACGCTATATCTTGGAAACGGTGCAAGAAAGAAGCTAAGTTAGTATTAATCACTAATAGGAAGTCGCATATGAACTTTCGATCGGTACCAAAATCGGTGACATTGAATGACATTGAGCGGCGTAATGGCCGTTATATTGCGTTATTTCACTGAATTTGGCAAACATGCGTTCCAACACATGACCGCGTCGATCCGTGGCGGAATTTATGCACGAGTCTATTGTGTTTTGTAGTACGTGTATGATGTCGTCGTAAAGAAAGGTCACGTTCGCTATCTCATCATCTCCTGATGAGTTTCTTGTCTCAGAGATGACAAGAACTGAAGAATACGAAATTTTGAAAGAATATAGACTAGTCATCTGCACTTTTGTTTTAGATTTCTTTTTAAAAAAAACGTTGCTAGATTTTCAAACGTGCGTACTTGAAGACCACTGCGGCCGAAAATCTAGGCTAAATTTTGGACTATTGGCCCCCACCCCTGTGAAAAATAGGGGAGAGGGGCGATGTGTCTGATTCAGTATTTCGGGCTTAGACCTATGACTCAATGGCGCAGGGCCGCTGCGCGAGCTAGGAGATTCAACAGTTTTCCCGGCCCGTGTTTCACGGAAAAGCGAAGTAATCGCCCCATTTTCTCAGAGATGGGGACACGTGTTCGTATAAATATGTCAGTTAACTAAATAAATAACCTACAAGCATTATACGCAAATAAGACAAGATTCTCAGCTATCGCAGAAAGACCGCGCTGCAGGGTAAATGAGTTTTAGCCAAAAGTGAAAGACTGGCACTGGGAGACAGTATCGTAAAGGACATTACAAATCTACCTTCAACCGCTGTAACATACTCGGCCTTCAAACCTGTCGAATTCGGCGAAAAAAAACACAAAATAAGGGCTATTACGCTATTCAAGGTCATTTAAGGTCATCGAGGTCGGTACCGATCGAAAGCCCGTATGCGATTTCCTATTAGTGATTAATAGTAACTGACATCCTATCTCGTACCGTTTCGGAGTTATCGCAGCTTATTGTTCAAATTTC
>Ga0049105_1001169_pt1 | contig 11101 bp, 11 predicted proteins | sample WorMetvaBAHAMAS1_FD_61260 | JGI IMG/M metagenome (GOLD analysis project Ga0049105, IMG submission 61260) | Worm MetaG Olavius vacuus BAHAMAS.1 | ecosystem: Host-associated > Annelida > Digestive system > Unclassified | place: Germany: Marburg | collected 2013-04-09 | reverse complement strand
CACCTGAGCCACTGTCTGCTACTGGCCTAGCAAGTTGTGTCACACAAAGAACTGCTGCAATCTTTCACATCTTCTGTGTGAATGGCAAGACATATGCAGAAAGTTTCTTGGCAAAGGACCCCACAGAATGGAGCGATGATCCAAGCTACCAGGAACTTCACCGGCCCTGTCAACGATGAAGGTTGTGAATGACCCAGCTGAGAGAGCCACTGCACTGATGCAGCAATACAACTCATCTGTGACGAAGAATGAGGAACAGAAGTAGTAGCCTATCTCCTATGCCTCGTCGAAAGTCACCAGCAGAATGACCCATCCTGTGCCAAGTCGGAACTGATGAAGATGGGTACCACTGACAGTAAATAAATAACACGATGGCTAATATCATGGGACAAGATAGAAGAAGAAAGATGTACTGAACAAAGTGCTTGAATCTGCATGGTTTTTGTTGGATACAAGTTAGTGATATGCAATAGGTTTTCCAAGACCTGATTCTTGTCGTAATTTGGTATAGGGAAAAGTAACCGTTATTTGAGCAACCCCTAAAGATTTACCAATTTGGCTAAAATTTGGCAGAAGTGTTAGTAGGCCAGCACAGAACAAAATCAGGGTTGTGGAAGAACAGTTCCTTGAAGTTAATATTTTTGGACCACCCTACTGCCCTTGCATTGTTTTGCTGTATTACGTCTGTTGCTGTAGCTGGTCTGCCATGTTTGTCATCTGTCCTTATGGCTGGTCTGCTGTGTGTCTTTTCATTGATACAGAGTCGTAAACGTGACAAGATGAATGAGCAGCACAACGTGCGGCTGTCGGCGACTGTCGACAAGCTGCTGACAGAGTCGAATGAACGACTTCAGCTGCATCTCAAGGAACGCATGCAAGCTCTTGAGGACAAGAACCAGTTGTCTCTGGAGCTGGAGAAGCTTCAGAGGAATCTGGACGAAGTCAAGGCGGAACGAGTTAGTTGTTTCACTGATGTAAACTTCTTGTTCTGATTTAGCACATTCACCTGACAGGCTTTCCGTCTTGCTGGGTTGTCAGTGTGGAATTGTCTGTCAGCTTAATTGCTTGATCTAGCTAATGGTCGGGGCACTTTTGGCATCACTTGAGGGCATTTATATGTTTACATCACACTGATCCAAACCGCACATTAGAGGTTTTGGAGAGGTTTTCCTCAGCACAACTGAGGACAGTTTATTTTGCACCATTATTATTATTGTTTACAATAATGCGCAATATGAATTCACTTTGACATGTCATTGACATTGTCTTCTAGCATTAAAATGAAACTGCTTTGATGAGCATCGTGATGCTGTTACTCGTCTGAAGTTGCTTGTATTTTGTGATTTTGCAGCAGAATTACCAGGATCAGATGGATGCGTACAAACAAGAGATGAAGTCGATGCGTGCTGAGCTTGATCAGCAGCATACTGACCGTCCTTACTATGCCGGTGGTAGTCGTGGCATGGATGCCGAGGACAAAGTTGATGATGATGCTTTGCATCGACAGCAACGAGGCCGTGACTGGACATCTGTTGATGACCCGTCAAAGGTCAGTTTACTTGGTACCATGGTAGTGATGCTGCAGGTTTTCTGCATTGCTACGGTCGTATCGTTTATTTCTTTTCTGTGTATGTTGATTTGGTTGCTAGCCTCAAGAGGTTTTTGTTGTCTGCATGTTGAAACGTTGTTTGTCAGTTGTTCATGTGTGGCATGGTGATGCCCATCATAATCATTATAGTATCATTAGCATGGTTAGGTTATTGTTAGTGTGTTTTTCTGTGTTATTGTCATAATAAGCATATTGGACACGTAACTATGATGTTACATGTTGATTGGTGATGCTCTGTGGATAGAAATGTAACTGTGGGCTTGGCACGAACTAATGGTATTTATGGATGTGCAGATTAGCTCTTTCTTTAGTAGTGAAACTGCTTGGGTTTTCCTGTTGTTTACTGAAGTCCTTGCATTCTATGTAATTCCAGTTTTTGCTTTTCTGGACCAGCTACAGTTAATTACAAATCATGCAAATGAAGTGTTAATTTAAAAATAATAAAGTCAAAATGCTAAAAATTTTAATTGAACTTGAGATGATTTGAGCAAATCAAAAACAGTTTTATGTACAGTTGTTGATTCGGGTAAACTTATCTAGTGTTGGTAGCTGTAGTGTTTCTGTGTGTTATGCGCAGGTGAATACGCTGGATGAACATGAGTGGCATCGGCTGGAACAAGCTCACGTGCTGGCTAATGTTCAGCAGGCATTCAGTGACACTGGTGCTGCAGATATTGGCTCAGAGGATGAGGACATGTTTGCTGCGGGTGACATGCTGTCGCCGACGGCGGGTCCATCTTCGGCGTCGCAGTCCGATGCCCATGCACTGGCACTTATGCTTCAACAGCAGCTTGATGCAATTAACAATGAGATTAGGTTGGCACCAATTTCATCACAGATCTCTTATACTGACCGTGAAGTTATGACCTCATGGCGGGACAGAAATGTACAGTGTTGTCGTTTGAAACTGCTTTGAATTATTCTGCATGCTAATGAATACAGTCGGATAATGTGGACTTAGGTATTACTTATTCTTTGAGAGGCATATATGCAACTTGGCGGCGGAATTTTATTGTGACTGAAAATAGGTTTAGGAAAGACGAGATGAGTGACAGTATGTCGATGTGACTGATGTGGCAGGCTGATTCAGGAAGAGAAGGAGACGGCTGAGTTACGTGCCGAGGAACTAGAAAGCCGCGTTGCCGTCGATACGCTGCCTGCTAACTGGCGGCCGGAGGTCGTCTATGACCGATCATCACCACCGCTGAGTGGTCGATCAACCCCGTCACCACGACCTTCACTCCAGTCTCATGACTATCTGCACAAGTACCATACGCTCAATAGTGCCGTAAGTCACTTTCTTACTACGGACTTTGTCATTCCTTTTTTTGTTCCTTTTTTGAGCGTCGGAGACAGGATCACTAATCGCAGTGTTCAGTATTCTTGACTGTAGTGTTTTCAGTGTTTAGTTCTGCACAAGCAGCTGAAGTGCCAGGCTTTGGAGGTAAGAGGGAAGATTATCAGAACTGTTCTGTGCTGTATTGTGTACTGAAGTTATGCAGTGATAAGCACACTTAGATGAGCAGTTCTTACAGTTCTGTAGATTGTGTTTTTTCACACTGAGCCCATTTCACTGTGCGTGCTTTCTGACCAGCAGATGTCCAGCATTGTGTCAAATGTCACTGTTACATTAAACAACACACTTGTTGTAGGTACCTGGCCGTAGTGTGGGTGGCATGCAGTCGACCAGTCAGAACGTCCGGTCTTATTCAGCATCCAGCTCACATTTGCCTGTTGTAACAACAGATGTTGCACCGAATGTCCAGGTCGGAGCTGCACGCCATTATGTAGAGTGCTGTATTAATAATTAATTGTTTTTTTTAAAGATTTATGATATCATAAAATGTTCCGCAGTTTGACAGGTAATTTGTGTTGGTGTGCTTTGTTTTATTTTTGTGGCTCAGTGATTTAAAAATAATTGTTAATTGGTTTTTTGTAGTGAAATATTGAAGCAGGCTGTTATAGTTGATTTTATATGATGACATTTACAGGACTACACGAGTTCAATGTCACGTGGAGCAGCTCATGGCTGTGACATGCATCCAGTCTCTTCTGCCACTCAACAGTCATTTGTTAGGTATGATCAGCATTGTAAGGTCGTTGCCTGTTTTCGAGTGGTCGTACTAATTTAGATAAACCTGATAAGTAGGCTTAAAATTATCATTATCGTTATTACTGTAGCGTTGCTCGACAAAAAAAATATGCAGCAGCTTCCAATAATGGGTGATCTAGAGTACATGATGATTGTATGTGCTTGTGTGTATGAATTCATCACTGAATTTGTTGTTTGGACAGTCTTCGTACATAACCATACTTAGTTCTCTTCTCTTGGAAATTCTGAACTCGGTACCAGTACGTCAATCTCTGAAATGACCCATTGTGCGTTGAGTGTGACATTAAAATCTACTCACTCAGTGAACTCATCCAGTGCTGTAATTGTGCAGGTCATTGGACAGTTCTCACAGCATAGCAAGTCCACAGAGCAGTAGTCACTCTAGTCAGGACTCGTTGCATCGCAGCAGCCAGCAGATGCAGCAGTCTCATAGCGGCATGGGTATGCTCGGGCCTCGAGGCAAGAAGAAGGGCATCAAGAGCTCGCTTGGTCGTATATTCAGCAAGAAAGAGAAAGGTCGCAAAGACCTGTACATGTCATCTGGCGGTCGAGGGGAACTGACAACCGAGTCTGAACTCCGTCTTGCTGCACAGGACAGTATGTTGACTGCTGATGATCAATTTTCCATCACTAGATGAATATGGATCAGATTACTGTAGAAGATGTTAACTGTACTGGTAATCAGTACTGGTGGTGGTCTGTGTCTGTAAAGTTGTGTGTAACAGAACGTAAATTATACAGTTTAATTTTTAAATGATTACTCTGTTTCGAAAAGTAATTTGGATAGTCTTCGTACATAACCATACTTAGTACTCATTGCAGTTAGTTTCTGGATAGAAATGTAGTGTGCTATGGCATATATGATAGTGAGTGGCCACTGAACTGAAGACTGTTGCAAAACAGTCAATTATCTTGCCAAGCTTTCTCTGTTATCAGCATAACATTCAATAAATTATGCATCGGAAAAAGTAGTGCATGAGAAAAATATGAATGACATGCCATCGATTGTAAATTTAATTTTATTGATCATGAATACAGTGTGAAATATTTTTTGGGGATTTTCACTGGTCTTTGAAAAGTATTGAAAAGAGACGAGGTTTTTGAAACTGCTTGAGTCTCTGAATATGTGCTTATTGCAACTTGAGCTTTGCACATTACAATTCTTAGCAAATACTTATTTGTAAGTGTTTTGTAATGTTACAGTTATGTTATCACAGTGTCGTGTTGCTTGCTGAATTAGGTTTATTATTGTTGAAATTGCCAAATGGGTAAATTTAAAACATACTTGTGCTGATGTCTTATGCCATTTTGTATCACATCAGTGGTTTTTGAAACTCATCATCTGCTTGAAAAGTTCATGCATCTTTTTTTAGAATAGAGTGGGAACCATGTGTGTTGCAGGCAACATGGCGTACATGGATACAATGCCAGACTTGATGTCAGAAACAATCAGTATGGGAACGCTGGGCAAGCAGGCCGAGTACGATCGGCGTCGACGAAGGAAGTATGTTGGCCGTGTTCACTTTAAATCACAGTGGCATAACTTGTGTTTGACTCGAGCACATGTCGTATTGGTTGCACGTATAGCAGCATATTCTGTGCTGCAGTGTTTAGTATTTTAATATATGGAATTTATTATTATGTTGTCAATGTTGGCACAGGCATGAGTTGTTGGAAGAAGCCATGAAGGCCAACACTCCATTTCCGCTGTGGAACGGTCCGACAATAGTAGCGTGGCTTGAGGTGAGTTGCTGGCTATATCTATGTGCATTGCCATGCATTTACTCACCAATAGCAGTTGCAATAATTTTTTTATTTCTTTTATGCTGCTGACGACCAGTTGAACACATATTTAGTACTTCTTATATGTATTCTCTTATACTGTTAGTTCACAGACTTATGCTGTATCTGTATTTTATTCATTTTTGTATAAAATTCAGATATATGCCATTGTGCATTTGTATAGGGGGCCTTATCTATATGTTTTCTTCTCTCTCAGAATGATTAAAAACTGTCTGTTCCATCCCACTGACCTATATTAATCACTAAACCAGCAACTCTATGAGCATTGAGCGATAATAGGGAAACGTATTGATACAGTGTATCGGACAAATGTTACTAAGGACTTCACTGTTGCTGCTAAGGCCGGTGTAAACTCGTAAAGTACAGAGTGGCCTTCCAGAGTGCCCAGTGATCGTTTAGCATTGACCCATGTATTTCTGGACTTTTCTTTTTTATCACTGTACTTTGAGTATGATTTTCATAATAGATAAGTAACTCGCACGAAAATAGTTTCTTCTAAATGTCAGGTGGTGTTAGGTGCCAAAGCCTATTAAATTACTTGAAGGGAGGAAACAGTGCATTAATATGGAGCACAGCGATATTATGAACAAATGATCAACATTTCATACTTTTACAATCTATTGGGGTCTATGGGAAACCGTGGCGGTTGACTACTGGTGGATTTATATTTTTGTGCCCATACTGGCACGCACCGCTTTACCGCTCAATGCTAATTTTGGCTTGTCTAACTGCAGTTAGCAGTCTAGTGATTTATCTGTGTCTGTGGTTCCATTCTCATTAACCCCTCCCCTTTGATAGACAACATCTGAGCTATGATATTTGTCTAGAGGTAAAAGGGGAGATTATCAGAACTGTTATGTGTTGTATTATGTACTGAAGCTGAGCACAATCATAAGCACACTTAGATGAGCAGTTCTTACAGTTCTCTGGATTGGGTTTTGTCACACTGGGCTCATTTCACTGTGTGTAGATTTATTTGTGTTCATCTGTGTGTATTTTATATTTTGTTTCATACTGCATAGTTGTAGTATTATTGTGAGCTTGGTGTGTGGACCTGATGGGATTGAAGTCTAATCCTTTAGACCTGTCTTCTTTCAGTGCTTTGACACTGTTGGTTGGGTCATTTGTCCCGTAAAAACCCGTCCCCGATATGACCTATAATATGTTTGGTGGGACGTTAAACCTTACTCTATCTATCCATCTACTTTCAGTGAACTCGAAAATATCAACAATACCCTTTAAATGCCATGAATGTAAACGTCAAGATGAAGGCATATCATCATGGCCATCACTGAGGCTGAAATTTCAACTGTACTTGAATGACACACATTACGCCTTTTGTCTGTGACTGTGTGTAGCTGTGGGTGAGCATGCCGGCGTGGTACGTTGCTGCTTGTCATGCCAACGTCAAAAGTGGTGCCATAATGTCAGCATTGTCCGATCAAGAGATACAGCAAGAGATCGGCATCAGCAATCCGCTGCATCGACTGAAACTGCGGCTTGCCATCCAGGAAATGGTCAGCTTGACCAGTCCGTCTGCTCCACGAACTGTCCGCACGGTGAGTATGTAGTGTGTCCCCTCTATGTCAACTCAACTCAACTTTATTGTGACATACTTGCAGCTGAACAGCTGGATTGCTAAATATAGCTCAATAGCCTAGGCCTATACATGTAGCATAATGCAATAGAACAAAACGTACAGTAATACTAGCAAAATACAACTATGTAGCCTGTTAGTTGATTCCTAATTACTGCAGTAGTTGCTGCATTATGTTGTTGATGGTTGTCCAGTCATGAAACGCAGATCGGATGTGGTCGATCGTATTAATTTATTTATTCATTCATTTGTTTATAGTGAAACATGTGACTACACGATATGCAGTAATATTGGATGCTTCAGTTAACTGAGTTGTGTTTTGTAGTTATTGATGGTGTTTCTCAGCTTTTCATTAGTTTTGACTGCACTTGCAGTCGATGCATATTGTCGTATTACAATGTTATTTGCAAAATTACTATATTGTTGTGGACTGATTCAGTAAAAAGCTGCAAATGCAATGCACAGATAAACTGCCCTGTCCATTCTGTGTCGGCAAAAATTGCCACTGATTGAAGTTGCCAAGAACCAAAGTGAACGTAGCCTCGTTTGGTTTATGTTGTTACGTTGATTGATGCTGTATAGTTGACAGTTTGTCATGTCAGAAATGTGATTAAGCCCAGTAATGTTTATCATATTCATCATTTTATTGTCATTGGTATGACGATTGCAGAATTTGGCATTCGGTGAGATGAACCACGAGTGGATTGGCAACGAGTGGCTGCCGAGTCTTGGAATGCCGCAGTATCGAAGTCTCTTCATGGAGTGTCTTGTTGATGCTCGCATGCTAGAGCACCTCACAAAGAAAGACTTGCGTGGCCAACTGAAAATGGTCGACAGCTTTCATAGGTCTGTGATCTAAATCATCTTTCACCCTGTTTGTGTTTGTGGCACTTAGACACTGCATGTCACATCACAGCCTCATTCAAACAAATATGCGTGTCCAGTTCTTGTAAATGTATCTGAGATCTTGTATTTATATCTCTGCTTACTGGAATAATAGTAGTAATCATTATTTGTATAGCACCATGCATGAAAGCTTCAGATTTACTTAGTCAGTACATGGTTGACAGATCAGCACTGAGCGACCTGCGTGCAGATGAAGCATTGTTCATTGCTTACTTATCGATTTAGCATTGCTTGCTGGTGATACGTGTTCGTTGCAGGACAAGTTTACAGTACGGCATCGCTTGTTTGAAGCGTGTGAATTACGACCGCATAGACCTTGATCGCAGGCGAGAAGATAGCACCGACGATGTTAAAGGTAGCTGCTGTGCTCTGAGCATTGTTATACTGTGAGAGCATTGACAGATTTTGTATGTTTCTCAGAGTCACACATGTCAAAAGAAGGCCCATTTAATTAATTTCACTTCTCAGTTTTCTAGCCTAATTCCAAAACGAAACTTTTTCGAGACAGCTCTTTGTAACCATTTCAATAGGGTCTTTTAGTCATGTTCACAAGTTCTGCATAGTGCTTAAACTGAAATTGCAGCAACTGTATCACCCGGCATTGGCTTGCATAGATGGCTTGTTTCCTGTTGTCAACAGTTATTAGTTTATGGCACCCCACATAGTGGGGCCCAATGCAGTTGCATCATATACGTGCAGGTTACGCCAGTGTTGTTACAGTTTTGGCATAGGAACAATTGACCTGTAGTGCATCGATCACGATGTTAAATCCAGCTATTGCTTACCTGTACTTTGTAATTCTGTGCATCGTGTGATGTGCGTGTAGATGTTATGGTGTGGTCAAATGAACGCGTCATACGCTGGGTTCAGTCGGTCGGTTTACGCGAATACTCTGGCAATCTGATCGAGTCGGGCGTACATGGTGCACTGATCGCGCTCGACGAATCGTTCGATCATCACAGCATGGCGCTGGCACTGCAGATTCCGTCGTCCAACGGACAGGTCAGTGTCGTAAGCAGCATTTATGGCTGATTTACATGTCATGATGTTGTTGTTCACCATCATCTCATCTTTGCTGCGTAAAGTTTTCTGCTGCACCATGGTCACTTTTCCTTGTAACTTGTTTATGGCAGTGTTCTCAGTCATAGGGTGGATAGAGCAAGTTTGCCTATGCATACATTAGTGCAGCTTTTTACCGAATAAGTGCTCTACTGTTATGGTAATCTTGCCCGTAGTCATTGTTAGAGAAAACTACACATAAATTGAAGTGATTCTGTTTTTTATATATCACATGTTATAGTACAGACTTTGTATTTTCACAGTTAGACAGCAAGACTCTCTGACAGAAATGTCCTGTGATATAGGCTGTGTTTGTGTTCATGGTTAATTAACTAGCATAGTTCACGTGGCATAACATATACATGTAGATGCTACACGTACTGCATTTGAGACATCTTATTGTCCCATTACAGCCATACCTGACAATATTGTACATGCTACACGTACTGCATTTGAGACTATCTTATTGTCCCATTACAGCCATACCTGACAATATTGTACCCCATTCTGTCACTATTCAGGCAATGTTCTGCTGCTGCCTGTGTGACCCTCATATATGCCATGTTGGTCCAGTGAGACTTCTTGTCAACAGTATTCAGGAGTTTACAGTTTGGACTTGTGGTTTGTGGGTGGGTCCACTCAGTCTGTTCAGGACAACAGTGATTGAAGGATTAATGGAAGTTATCAGTCAGTCAGTTAGGTGGAGGCATGTATGAGTTGTCAAATGTATGATGTGCATGATGTTGCCTCTCTTCAGTGTGATTATATTTGACCGTCTCTGCTAGTAGCCAGTTGATGAGACGGTATTGACTGTAGTTGTAACTCTTGGGTTGTATGTGATGTTGTCTCGTGTGCAGGCGCGGCAAGTTCTTGAGCGAGAATTTAACAACTTACTTGCTCTCGGTACTGAACGCAATCTCGCCGAGGTAAGTTGATACAACAGCATCGCTGGCATTTGACTTCAAGTTACAGCGTCAAACTGCAGTCTGTACAGTGCTGCTGCATTTTCTTTGGAATGTACTGTTTTGTATTTGACGATGGTTTTCTGTTACAGTGTGTCCAGAAAAAACAGACCAAAATGTTTTTTGTAATATCTTCTACAAAACTGTGTCGATTCTTATGAAATTTGGTGGATAGTTTCTGGAATGAATGTGCTGCAAAACTGTGTAAATGTTTTCCAAGGCCTGTTTCCAATAATTGAAAACAGTCCAGTGATGGAAAACAACAAGCCATGGCTTAGCGTAGCATTTGCTGCATGGCGAATTTATGTCTGTCATACAGAGATTGTCAGGTAGCACAACGCAGACCAACGGTCAAGCATGCAACTTCATAAAGGCTGCGCCGACAGGCATGTTGCGGACTGCTTCGTAGTTTGAGTTTCCACGTGTCTGCAGCCCGCCGAGCATAGATGTTTTCAGGACTTTCATATTCTGTGTCGACGCCGCACACTATATACCACTGATACTGTTGTCTGTGTGTCATACGAATGATACTGTGGGAGACATCGCTCTCCAGCTGCATGCTGCAGTGGTGGCCTTCTTAGTTCTTACTCATGTTTACGCATACACACTGCTATCAATATGGCACGTGCTGCTAGTGATATAAGTTTCCGATGCAGTGATGCTGACTGATAATGGTAATGTGAGCTATGGAAATGTCCCAACGTGCGCGCAGCCATCGTTCAAGGCCTTAGTGCCAACCAGATGGAATGCTGACCACCAAAAATGGCAGTATGCGGCCGCAATGTCGACCTGAGCCAGTCGTGGAGCTGCCTCTGGGAGCTGTGGTGGGGTATATGAGAAGTGGAGCCCGGTGTCTGACTCTGGTCAGAGAGGGACAGGTGCCGCAGCTGTAATCAAAGGTGTCCAAGCTCAGCTCCGGTTAGCTACATCATAGTTTTGCAACTGTGTCTGCAGTTGAGAAGTATTCAAGTTCTTGTTTCAGCAGTTGTGTAGTGAAGTATTTACCTACTTCACAGTACTGGCAAGCAGATATAATTTTATGGTCTGCATAC
>Ga0049105_1001168_pt1 | contig 11101 bp, 8 predicted proteins | sample WorMetvaBAHAMAS1_FD_61260 | JGI IMG/M metagenome (GOLD analysis project Ga0049105, IMG submission 61260) | Worm MetaG Olavius vacuus BAHAMAS.1 | ecosystem: Host-associated > Annelida > Digestive system > Unclassified | place: Germany: Marburg | collected 2013-04-09 | reverse complement strand
TTGTGCTTTTGCCTCGTGTCCAACTGACTGTCGCTCTCTGTATGTATTTACTATTTACCCACGTTCTCTTGTTTGGTTGCGTTTGACAACCTACAATAAACGAATATATATATATATATACTGTTTATTTAATGCATTAATGCAAAACACTAGTCTCAGGGCTATTTCACATTGCCACGAGTACTTGCAGTAGAGTACTTGTGGGCGAGTGCTCGCCTGCAAGTACTCGCCTGCAAGTACTCGCGGCAAGTACCTTTCGCCTTAACGCGAGTGAATTGTTTATGCATCATTTTTTTGCTGCATGTATTACAGTCTTGTGTTTGTAGGCAGTGTAACCTAGTTTCAGCCACAGTCCTATCACAGCATTTGCACTTTCTGACTTATTTAATCTCCTGTGTACAAGGTGCACGTATTTGTTCTATAATTGGCAAATTCTTAAGCAAATAATATGTAAAGAAGCGGCAGAGTGAAGTATTGGGCCCCCTAGCACGTGATATCTTGAAATGACGTCAAAATAAGTAAAATAGTAAATTGCCAGTTCACTTGTGCAAGCCAGTGAGCAAGACGTTTTCACTGCGAGTGTCCGCGAGTACTCGCGCGAGCAATGCAAGACAATGGTAAAACTAGACTACTGACTTTTCCACGAGTACTCGCGCCAATGTGAAATAGCCCTTGGAGATTGTGAGACTTGAATCTTGGTCTTGAGACTATACAGTCTTGCTCTTGGATGTCAACAGTCTAGGTCTACCAGTACCAGTCAGTCAGATTGTCAGTAGTGATCCAAGCTTGGCATGCTGAAGTTGGATTGCTGCTGATGTGCAGGCGATAGAGCCGACGGTGGAAGGAAAACCAGTAGATACGGTTCAGCTGGAGAAGTTTCGTAAAATACTTGAAAAGTCCCTTAACCAGATGGAGGACATATTCCTTGCTGATCAACCGTACCTTTGTGGTTCTGACATCTCTATTGGTGACTTGCTAGGCATCTGTGAACTTATGCAGCCAGTAATAGTTGGTCATGAGGTCTTTGCAAATCGACCTAAACTGGAAGGGTGGGCTGCAAGGGTCAAGGAGAGGCTGCATCCACACTTCGATGAGGCACACAAGTTTGTTTACATCATGAAGGACCAATTCAAATCATCATTGTGAATCACTCCCAAGTTCAGTGACGTTGACTCTGAAGTTTGTTGTTGATTAGTTATTTCTGTATTTTTCATATTACTAGCAACACTGTTACTAATAAACGTATTTACTTTGTTATTGTTAGTATTTTATGCCCATTTTTGTGATGCCATACAAGCATGATGTAGTCTATGGCCATAGTCTCTGTCTGACACACTTGTAAGAAATGAGCAGACATATTGTCAAACTTTGTTACCCCTAGTTGGCCCACTATTGTGGCAAAATTTTAACAGGATCACTGTCAGTGGGGATGTTTTTTACAAGTGATGTGAAAAATTCTGCAGTTTTCGACCAATATTTGGCTATATTTAACACACTACAAAACAAGACATGCACATATGGTAGTTACTATGGAGAACTAATGTTAAGTGAAATGGTATGTTAAATGATGTCACTCTTGGTGGTATTTCAGTGACATTTTCTCCAAGTCTTTGTAAAAATTTACAGACATGTGTTTCTGAACTTCTATAAAATCTATTTCCACAAAGATGGCAACTTAAATGTGAAAGAAATGACGTTTATCAGGTTGTCAGTTAAAGTAGTTGGTGTGCATGTAATTAAACTTCCAGAATGTTTCTTTACTTGACAGCATTGTGTTATTAACTTCTGCCAAATTTGTTATATTTTGTTAGTCGTATAACAAAACAAACGAACCAGGATTTCTTGTGTAAATGTTAGGAGATATACAAAACTGCTGATATGATATTTTACTTTGCAATGTATAATTTCCAATGTTCACACTTAGATGAGCTTCATTTGTGAATGTCGTTGCTGATAATTAATTACAAGAATTTTGCGAGTACAAATTCACAGAGTCCTCGGAAGTATTTGTTGAATGAGAAAGATCAGGTAAACAGAACTTTAAAACATCACGAAATGATACAATTATTTTACTATGTAACTGTTGTAATTAAGACAATAAACACACTTCATACATGATTTTACAGGTACAATGATGCATAACACAACGAAAAAAACCGGACACATCTGCTTGCATAAATAGAACCATTAAAAAAGATTAAAGTAACACTTCAATTCATTCTACATAACAACTCTACTTACACATCAGATTTTTGGTTTTAATGTTTGTACGGATTGTAAAAATTTATTATATGAACATAAACATTATGATCAGAAACCAGCATATACATTTGAACATCATGCAACTAACAACTGCTGCCAAAATAAATAAATTAGAAATAATATACATAAATAAATAACAGCTTTCGTTATTATAAGTCATACGCGACTAGTTCTTTAAAAAACTGCATATTTTCAGAGAATGCATCTATGATTTATGGTACTTGATGTCACTTGATTTATGGTACTTGATGCAACGTACAAGATGTAGACAGCAAAAAAAGCACAAGAAATGTATCAATGTTTGCTCACAGGATTTCTAGCAAACCGTTTAAAAGCTTAACAAATATCCTGACCTAAATAGTGGTAAGATCTGAAAACATACAGTTGGAAATAAATTAAATTGAATCCATGATAACATTCAGTGTTTGTTCATATCTAGGACAGCATATGTGGCAAAACAGTTTAAAAGCTGAACAATTACGCTGCCGTAACTTGCATGAGATCTCAAACCACACAGCAGGAATATTCAGACAGCAGGTTGAACTTGTGTCACTCAAAAATATCCAGTTTGGATAGCACATCAGTCAATATGACCAGCATCCCGAATTGTGTAATAACGAGATATGACGATGGCACACACAATAGACAAAATGACAAGCACAAACACGAAGATGTAAAATGTTTCCTCATCAAATACATCCTGAAACTTGGGAATCCAGCGTGACACTTGTTCCACAAATTCACGCTCGGAATTGGCTTTTGACACTGTCATGTCAAAAGTTGATGCTGAGTTTACGGTTGATAACTAAAAATCTACAACAAGAATGTTAACTGTATAATTTACAGTAATAAAACGACAAAGAAATAAGAGCACATGTAACCAAAATGTGCAACTGAAGTTAAAAGTGTGGAAAGAGACAAATCAATCATTACCATATTTTTGTTCATACCCGCATATGCTTATCAGCCACAAACACCTATAAGCTGCACAAAACCGCATATTCCAAAAAATCTGTATATGCCGCACCATCGTATATCTAGCGATTTCATCCCTGCAGGACCGGTGGTAATCCCATCCACCTCCCACACCACTGTGAAACAGAGATCTGTCAGACAGCATGGGATAAGGGAGTGGCGGGGTGTAGCCGCCCTCACGGTGCAAACAACAGTGTCTTAATGGTGCCTGCCCGACCTACCAGCAGTATCTAGTGACAAATACATCTGTTGTTACTGGTAATATCATCTGCTGCATGCGAGCCAGGTCACCCTTACTTAGATGCCTCTCAGTATGGGGTAGCAGCCATGGCTACGACTATGCATGCCTACTATGAGGTGGACTTCTGATGAAAAAATGTGGGACATCACAGGGCAGTTTTGAAAATATGGGATTACGGGATGAGTGGGAAATGGGAAGGCATTATGTGTTTAAAAACTTAGAAAGCTGCAAGTGAATGCGGAGGGCTACATTTCAAATACATGTAAGCCCATATTGTGTACATACACTTTGGACCCAGGATAGTTCAGACCTAAGACACTTTGGCACCATCAGACTGGTACCAAAGAGTCTGGACATTTCGGCACCAGTGTCGAAGTGTCCACGAGACAGTTCAGCTCTGGTACCTGCGTCGCAAGTCGGTACCTTCAAAGCAAAGAGTTGTGATCAGATTGCGACCAGACTTCAACTCCTATGCTATCTATGCTATCTTGTGAAGCATTCATTTTATTTAGAATAATGGTCCGTATTCCAACCCTTTAAATTAAGGACAGTGATGCAGTCAGGTCAGCGATCTGACCGTAAATAGGCAGAAAATTGATAGAAAGAGATCAGCGATCTGAACGATCTCATGACCAGATCAGCGATGGCGACCTGACCTGACCTAATTTGTTGCTCAAAATTGATAAAGTCAGATCGGTGATCTGAGAAATGCAGACATTTGATACTGTCAGATTGGCCAGTGGTCCAGCTATTGTTACAGCTTCCAAGAGGTCACAGTGATGGGCACTGACTTAGGCCTATGTTTATTCATTATTTTACATTGATTTATTTGTAAACCATTACATAAAATGAGTTTGTCCTGTGTTACTTAGGCATGCAACTTTACTGTTTTGCGTTGAAGCCAACATTACTTCACTTACGGCTGTGAGGCAGTGTTAGCACGAGTGCAAGCATACTAGCTGTTGTTTGCCACGAAGTGTCACGATAAGCCCAACTGGAATGCACCATTTCTAATATGAAATAGCTGCTGTGTCACAGTTACTTTGAGACAAGAAAAAAACCTATATTTTAACTAGGGGACAGGAACATTTTAATGCCACCTGAATGCCCACCAGGAGACTGTTAATGATCTATCAATCAATCAATCAATAAATTTATATCACGCCATAGTACAGAGTAGTGATGGCACGATACAGCCATAAGGGACACGATACGATACGATATGATATCACACAAAATATTGCGATACGATACGATACAATCCAAAAGTGCTTCACTGTATGTAAGAACCACATGTTGTCAGTTACAAACTACAGCTATATCGTCGCCGCTCCCCCCATTTTTACTGCACCCACTCGCTCCTTTGAAGTTAGACTCCGGCAGACCGCTGAAGAGTCGAGCAGCCCTGCCAGACACAGTGCCGGTGTGAGTTAATGTTAGTGTTGTTAGGGTGAACCAAACCGAAATCGCAGTCTTTTGTTACCTCAAGGCGTCATCGTCAGCGCGACGTTTTAAACCTAAAACGGCACGGTGTTTGCGCGTTTTTATTTTTTGATAGCGTACACTACGTCTATTATCTTCTATCTTCTGTTCGATCATGTTATTAGAAGTTCTGCCGTAAACCTACACCTCGCATTCGATTTAGGATTTGCCCACCACAGGTGTCGGGTGTCTGTGCATCGCTGTGTGGCCGCCGGCGCCAGTAATGACCCTGGGAGAGATTCAAACAACCCGCCTGGACGCCGTTGACCGTCTGACTGCCTCTCTCACCGCTCTCATGCAGGCACATCTGCCCAGGCACGCATCAGTGGCGGTGGCTGGCAGCGGCGGCGGCCGGCAGCAACGGCGGCCGGCGGTCAGTCTCGCAACTTCTTGTCACGCTTCAAATAATTATTTGAAGCATTAGCCGTGCCGTGGCTCTGTGAATTACGCAATCTACATGAGCTTAATTATAGCAAGAATAAACCAAGGATAGATCGCCGAGTTGTGCGGAATATCGACTTTGTTTCAGGGGTAATTATCGCGATAAAGATATGCCACGATACGACCTCAATATCGCGATATTCGATACGATACGATATATCGTGCCACCGCTAGTACAGAGGCGCGTGCTACAGTGCGGTTATGCCGAATCGAAGAGAAATGTCTTAAGACGGATCTTAAATGTGTTAACGGATGGAGCAGTTCGACAGTTCGGCCATATCCAGGATTAGCCCCCGGGTAAGGGTTAGGGATAGTGTTAGTATAGTGTATAGAATAGCCCCCGGGGGCTATTCCTGGATATTCAATTTATTACCCCGATCTGACTATCAGTTTTCTCGGGGGTTTCAGTCAGATCGCCGATCTGACTGTACAATTATCGTTAAATTAATCATTTCAAAACCAATTTGCTCTACTGAAAAGAAAACGCTGTTTACTATTTTCTGAAGCAATAAAAAACACAAACCTCGAAAAAAAATTAAACTACCGAAATTTCCAATTAACTGCTTTGTTTTTGTTTACGATTATTTGACACTGGTATATATTCTTTGTAATGTAAACTGCACGGTTTATCTGAAAACCGAAATGTACCAAAATTTGCTCGAATTCCTACTAGTAATATTGCTTGTGTCAATATCGATACAATATCGATATTTGTGACCCCAAAATATCGCGATATCGATATAGCGTCAATATCCTTACTACAGCGCTTTTTGACCGTTTACTTCTGTTACTTTAAGATCCGTACATGCCATACTCGACACGCCAACATATAGTCAATGACGTCAAATCAGCTTCGGAAGTGTAGTTTAGTCCATGTACACTGACATTAGATAGATAGATCAATGGTACCGCCCATGTACCATGGTTCAGACTAGCAGAGATGTAAGTAGGTATCACATGGCCAAACTGAGATACCCAGTGTTACTCACATTTGTTTGTATTTAAGTTAACATTAAACAGTCTGGAAACTGGAAAGTATAATAAAATATCACGAAATTGCGAATATTGCAGTTGTCATCAACATGATATTGACATATCGAAGAAAACGACAATAAAGCGATACGACACGATACAATACCGGTAATAGGCCTATTGATGTCGGCGATAGGCCCCTATTATATCACGATATTTTCGATATATATTGGCCCATAGCTTCTACCGAAGTTATATGATACGTACATTAATAATTCGTAAACGTAAATTAGTTTCCGTAAATGTACTGTGAGTGACTTAACTTCAACTTACCAAGTTATATGGCACGACACCGTAGTTGAACTTGTCTGTAACGCACGGTCTTGCTGTCAAAATTCCGTCCGTCAGTCTTTACATCTGTCAAACGCGTGGATTGCATGTGACAAAACGACATTATCGTCTGTCAATAAATTAACGCCATACGACAGAGCGATGTTTCTATATTCCTTGAGACTAAATTTCGTGGTCCTAATGTTCGGCATTTGTCACCTCAACGAGTTTGTTAAAGACAGGTACTCCCTTTAAAAAGCTCAAATTTGACCAATACTCTGCACTATCTGCAATAACTTGAAGCAGACATTATTGGTTTATCTTCAACCACTTTGACGTAATTGCAGGCCCCCAAAGCTACGGTGAAATAACGCAGAATAACGGTCATTACGCCGTTCAAGGTCATTCAAGGTCACCGATTTTGGTACCAATCGAAAGTGCATATGCAACTTTCTGCTTTCGTCTTCTCCCAGTTACTTGAAGTCGCAACATCGGCAACTCTTCTCATGTCATGTAGTTCTGTTTAAATTGTCCGTTTCTACTCAAATCCTCGTTTTGTGAACTTACTCTAGGCTATTCAAGAATAGTCTGTTTTATTCTTTGGTTTACTCACTGTGGTTTTATGGGACCTCTAAAATGTTAAGGCTGGTTGGTTGCGTAGCACAGTCGGCGGAACGCCGGTCTTTGGTCGGCGAACTGACCCTGTCCTGCGCTCGGCCTGCAGCTGACGGGTGACCATTATGTGGGCAAACCGTCCGCTACAGGTCAGCCAACTAGGCCAACTCAGCCTTTCATACTTCCGAGGTCGATAAATGAGTAGCAGGCCTGTTTAATCGGCTGTGTGCTTTGTGGCGCCATCTGGTGAGTGCTTGCGAGGTAAAAGCCCACCTGATCGGATGTTGGCATAACCTTGGCGCCGTCTGTTTCTGGCAGCCTTTGGGCTAAACCTGATTGTTGAGGCTGTCCTGCGTGACAGATTGTTGTGAGGTTGAGCGTTGTGTCTTAACCATAATAAAGAAGATTATTACTATTATTAACACTAACTAGCAATGATTCGAAATTTGAATTATATTGTAGGTTTACATGCGAAACTGTCTCGGTCTGCAAATATGTATAGACTTTCGAATTCTTAAAAAAACTCGAATGCAGTATCGGCCATGGCCAATAGCCAACTAGAAGCAGTTGACAGAGTGTCAACATTATGGCTCATACAGTACCTCTTGTCAGTAACCCGAGCACCGCGATTCATTCATACATCTGCCGTGCCGTATTGCGTAGGCCTATTCATAGAGCCATCGAGATTGCAAACAAGCAGGCTTTGATTCAGTAGTGTGAACTTGGCCTATATAGACTTGTCAGTAAAAACTTTTATGGTGTCAATGATGACGATGTATTCATTGAGCGACATTCCAAATAGGCTACGGGGCATCAGTTAGGCGAGGCCTAAGTATTGTGCCATTTCGTCCACCAGTCTGAGACTTATTATTCTAAAGCACAGAAGTTTAAGTTCTCGGTCGATATAATGTGTTGCAAATTTTACATTTTGACTATCATTTTTTTCAGATTAAAGAGTCCGATCACGATCACGTATTGGAAAAGACGCCATTACGAGGCCAATGACGAACTGATAGCCTGGATGGCCTACACTTTTCGAACTTTCTGGACGTATTTGCCATCCAAAATGATCCTTTCATGTCTGTTCTTTGAAAGTCTTAAAGCCAAAAGATAAGGTTACATACATTGTGTGAATTATGTGCATTACATATGTTAGTCCAGGGCCATGGTTGATGTTATATCAACGACAAAACTAGCCAATCGTAGTGGACGCTTCAAGCGCAGGTTACGCAAGTGCAAAGCTATAGGCCTAGTAATGTATTAAAGCGCTGGTTAAGCTGTTGTTTCAAAGCTGTGATACAAAGTACTGTACATACGACTCCGGTGCGCTACGATCGAAAATCATTCATTATAATATTAGCTTGTGTATTTATTGCTTTTTAGCACGTTCACGTTCGCTATATGCTGTCGCCCGTCCGTCTGTCGTCTGTCTGTCGGCTGTCGTCTGTAACGTTCGTGCGCCCTATAAACTCAGCCGGTTGAAATTTTCGGCAATGTTTCTACGCTATTTGGTACCTTGGCCATCCGTTGACATCCTCGGAAAATTTTACGGAGATCGTCCCAGGGGAACCCCTTCGTCGGGAAGGGGGGATTAAACGCAAGAGGGGTAGCCAATTATAGTGATTTTGGACCTATCAAAGGCTATATCTCGGAAACGTACAAGATAGGAGGTAAGTTAGTATTAATCACTAATGGTTGCATATGAGTTTTCGATCGGTATCAAAATCGGTGATCTTGGATGACCTTGAACGGCGTAATAGCCCCTACCTTACGCTATTTTACCGAATTCGGTAGCTTTCGGGGCGCATTACGTAGGCCTAAAAGTGGTTGAAGATACACCGATACTTTCTGCGGCAGAAATATAGCCCAAAGATGTAGTTTTTAGCGCTGTATCATTTATGGCGATATTCGCTGAGATTACTGAGGACGAGTGTGTTATCTGTAGGCGGTCGCATATGAGCTGCTGAATATTACAATATTACTTACTCAGTATTATTTTTAAATTCAATTGGAAGTCGATTTTACCACAATGAAATTTGTAAACTTCCACTTAACTTAAAACGTAATTTTCGTATTTTGCAGTAGTTGTACGATGTCGTCGTAAAAAAGTTCACGTTCGCTATCTCGTCTTTTGATGAGTTTCTTGTATCATATATGTGTCACTGTCTGTGTGTATTGCTGCTTCTTGCATCCTAATAAGTAAGTAAGAAAGTAAGTAAGTTAGTAAGTAAATAGCATCTGGCTGCAAGAATGTTTGTTAAATTTTCGTCTTGTCTTGTACTGTATTACCGTTCTCAGTATTTTTCACCTACATGTACGTCTGAGTTTTTACTCACACAAAATTCTAGAACAACACTGTTTTTCAGCGAATATGTCGTCGTCCGTCCGTCTGTCGTCTGTCTATAACGTTCGTGCACTCTACTCGGGCGATTGAAATTTTCGACAGTGTTTCTACTCCATGTGGTACCTTGGCCATCTCTGACCTTTCGGTAAATTTTACGGAGATCGTCCCAGGGAACCCCTCCGTCGGGGGTTAAACGCAAGATATGCAATATATGATATAAGTTTGAAGTCGCATATAAGCTTTCGATTGGTACCACACTCGGTGACCTTGAATGACCTTGAACGGCGTATAGCCCTAAGGGCTGCGTAATTTCGCCGAATTCGGTAGCTTTCGGGACGGATTACGTAAAAGTGGTTGAAGATACACCAATACTTTCTGCAGCGAAAATGTAGGCCAAAGAATCTAGTTTTAGCGATATATCATTTATGGCGATATTGTCAGAGGATCATCCCAGCGAGAGCGTTCGAGGCACACCCCTCTCGCTGGCGAAAATTTGACCAATAATCAGCCATAACTTGAAAACGGTGTAAGATAGTAGGTAAGTTAGTACTAATTACTAATAGGAAGTCGTATATGAGCTTTCGATTGGTACCAAAATCGGTGACCTTTAATGACCTTGAACGGCGTAATGACCGTTGCATTGCGTTATTTCATTGAATTTAACAAATCTGCGTTCTAACACATAACCGAGTCGATTTGTGGCGGAATTTATGCACCAGTCTATTGTATTTTGTAGTGCGTGTATGATGTCGTCATAAAGAAAGTTCACGTTCGCTATCTCATCTCCTGGTGAGTTTCTTGTTATTCGCCAACGACGATCATTTTATTTCAGTTGAAATTAAACACAGAATGATGAACAAAATACATTAATTCGCAGCGCGATCAGTTCTCACAGTAACAGAGTTACACCAAAATTAAATTACACTATATTCACAGATCGCTAACGGCTCTGTGTATGGCGATTAGGCCACAGTACAGACGTTGATAATGCAGTCACATTGTGACTGTATTTTCATCAGTCTGTATACCGTATATAGAGCTGCAGTGCGATCCTATACACTTGGAAACACAATGCTCAGGTGCAGACTGCAGGCACAAAATCACACACTGTTAAAATGCCACCCAATACCGAAACTTAAAACAGAAATTAAGACTTTGCAAATAACCAGAAAATTAAGTTGTCGCGTTTTTATACGCTAAATTACGCAAGTAAGTAGCCTATAGGAAGCAAATGGGAACATATATAGCCAGGTCGCCGAAACGTCATGTACGAGTACGTATTTACTACGTAACACGAGGTAATACCGTATAGTTGACAAAATATTACAAGATGCTCAGCTATCGCAGAGAGACCGCGCTGCAGGGTGCGTTATAGTTTTCGCCAAAAGTAGAAGACTGGAACTGGGAGACAATATTTTACGGACAGTATAGGTCTATCT
>Ga0049105_1001167_pt1 | contig 11103 bp, 9 predicted proteins | sample WorMetvaBAHAMAS1_FD_61260 | JGI IMG/M metagenome (GOLD analysis project Ga0049105, IMG submission 61260) | Worm MetaG Olavius vacuus BAHAMAS.1 | ecosystem: Host-associated > Annelida > Digestive system > Unclassified | place: Germany: Marburg | collected 2013-04-09 | reverse complement strand
GTTCATGCAGATTTATGCAGCAGGATTAGTAAATTATCGGTGTAGTAATAGTGACCTACGAGTGGTTATTGTGGTCATTCAGTGTTGTTTTTACACAGCTTCCTTTGTCTGTTTTATGCAGCATATTGGTTGTCATTCTGTTCATCTCTTGATTGCATTTCTACTTTACAAGTAAATAGTGTTAACAAGTAACTACTTATTACTATGTAAGGAAGTACAGTATGTGTAAAGTATTGTAGACTTCATAACTGACATTTAGTATCTACTTACGTAGGTTCACCAGTTTTTGCTAGCTTACGTGAATTATTAGTTTTTTTTGCTCATTTGTAGGCAAGACCACATTGTAATATCTGTACTGAATAGGTTTTGTTATAAAAGTGTTCATGTGCAGTGACGACTGCATTGACCACAAATATTTTCAGCAGCTGTGTTTTTTGTTACTGTCACTATTACTAGAACTGTTCCAGTTTCTCTACATAAGCTATCACTGAACATTACTTAGACCAAGGCAAAATGACATTAATTTACACTGACAGGGTTTTTATTTGTCAATAATAACAGTCAACATGGCCAGCAGAGAGTCCGGCGAAGTCCCCCAAATGGGAACCTTTCAAACTCCAGAAGTGGTACTTTTCAGGCTATATATTACCTAATTAACAGTGTCGAAGGACAAAGGGGACATCACTGTACTGGCAAGTTATAGAAACAATGCAGTGACAGCAACGATCAAATACGAATTAAAGCAACTGCAAAGAATATAAATCAGTCTCGACAGCAGTACTAATGTAAGTAGTTCGCTGTCAGTTTAAATATCCATCTCATATTCTGCTCATTCACGAATTACACTGAACTAGCTCCATCACTAGTTTGATGTAATGCTCTACCTAGTGGAAATACAACGTACAGGTACTCTGAGCAATGAATTACAGAACCTACTAAGTAAAGATTCCCGATAAACCTATACTAAGTGAAGACCAAGCATGATTAGCCAAATGACAAAAGACTTCTTTCTCCACATCATCGAACTGTTTGAAGCTGTAAGCTAACAAACAGCAAGTGATCGTAAAATGTTTAATGTCCAGGTAACGACGAGATAGTTTTTCAATAAAATGCAACACATTATAAACACAGTACGGGCATCAGTCATTCCCGTGACCTGCCACATCTTGGAGACAGAAATCAACAATGCTAAACACTGTCATTGGAAATCGGCAGCATGAAGCTGAAGCGGTCGGCCAGCACAGCTCACACTAGCGGCTGTATGGATGATACGGAGTCGCACCAGTTCCTCGCTTGACTTTACCTGCCTGAGATCCTGCTTGCTGCGAATCTGCACAAAAAACATTAGCATTGTATGTTACTATACGTTTCGGCGAAAACTAAAACACATTCATTTTTGGCAGTCATATCCGGAGACATTACTATGCAGTTTGTGGTTGTTTTCACTGCGGTGGTCAACAGTTATTTACTTAAGCCACCTTAAAAATTGTTATGTAATGTAATGTAATTGGTTGGAACACCACATTTAAGCCAATGGCGGGCGACTGACTTTTATAGTAACTGGCTCATAGAAGTTTACAGGACATTTCGTAGGACACTGAAAGATCGGCCAACAGCAAGTATGTTCAAACGTGTTTTAAAACAGTGACAACATTGGCAAACTTTCAAAAACTCTGGCCTCTGACTGAAGGCTTTGTTGACATATTTTAACATTAGGGAAATAAGTGGTATACATTAACAGATTCAAGAACAGGATTAATTTCCGATCAAAAATGTGTGTCCATAAGCACATAAGCGGTAACGCTACTTTCTGATGTGATACAAGTGCATATCAGTCTAATCAAAATGCATTTACATCAATAATGCACTTTCACACTTTCCAGTTACTTGTGGAAAAAGTGCATCTGTGCGTCAACAAATTAGTTTTATTAATTTTTAATATATAAATTAACAATTAAACTATTTCGATTAATCGATAAAAATCTGTAAAATCAGTAACAGCCCTACTGTTTACAATATACTGGTGAATGTTCTCTTTTAACTGTAGTAGTCCACAACTGTTAAAACATGTCAGCTTAATTTTGAATACCGGTACTGTTTATCACTAATACAAATTCCATGTTGTAAACATTCACAAAAGGGGAGAGGGAAGGCCCATGGCAGAAAAGTGTACAATGAGGTGGGAGGGGCAGATTTTTGCCAATTTTATGTGGACGACCTCTATGAATGATACACTAGGCAATGAACACATCAGCCAGTAACCGAGCAGTAAACATGAATTTCAGAATTCTGACGATCTGCGAGAGAATGCTGAAAGCAAACATTTGATACCTATTCTTTAAATCTGTCAAACAATTTCACCACAATAACTGAAAATACTGACATTATCTACAGAAAAATGAACGACATTAAGAAATCATTGCTTACTCGACTGATCAGTGCCATACCAGCTGCTGTAATCATAGCCTGCAAAAACAGTTATACCAGTTGTGTAAATAACAGTTAAATTACTCAGAATTCGTACTGCTTCAATTAACAATTAAAAAGTAAGTGTTTAATTGAAAGATACTGTCGCTTCTTCCGAACACAGAATGCAGTAAGACACTGCATTACTGTCCAGTATCCATTTTCTGTAAAAATAGGTTAATGAGTTCCTGCATCCCTGTCTAAATCATCTACTAACCTCCTACTGAACTAACTAAATACAGCACGTCCTCAATCCTCATGCGGCCATATATGTCAGAGGAATGCCAGCTAATGCCCAACACCGATCGCCGATTACAGTCAACCGACACATTCATGTGTTGTGCCATGGACCAAGATTGGAATGGGTGACAGGCTGCGAGCTGTTGCTAACCCTCATGTGTGGAACGTGCTTCCAGCTTCCATACATGTGGTTGAAAATTATGTGTTCTTTAGGCATCTGTTGAAGGCACATTTGTTTGACTGAGGGTCTTCTGCGTAGTGACATTTTGTATTTAGGTGCTGTGTATAAATTTTCACACTCAGGCCCACAACACACGACCGGTCATTGTCGGCCGACAATGTTGGCAGCCTGACACACGGCCTGACATTATTTTGTTGGCTGACATTGTCGAGCCATGTGTCAGGGGTGCTGACATTGTTGGCTAACACTATCTGTCTCAAAATGACGACCAACATCATCGGCCGACAATGACAGGTCTTGTGTCGCAGCCCTTAGATCTCCACTAGCAACTAGTGACAACTACATACATCAAGTGACTACCAGTGCCAACTGCAGTTGACTGCTAAATACGTTCCTAATAATAAGAAAATGCAATTACCTCTTACTGTTTAGTAATTTACCGGGTAATCCGTATAAGGTTCTGCCTGTCAATATTACTGACCAACTTCTAAAAGTTTCAACGAATTGATACCATCTTCCAAAATGTACACAACAAACAGGCAACGCACGGCAACGTACCAGTATATGGAGGTGCATAACTGGCTGCAGCGGCGGCATAACTACTCCAGTCAGCTGGTGGTTGGCTATAATACGCCGAATAATCGTAGTAGCCGGAATAATCGTAACCCGGTGGATACGCTCCATATGGCGGGCAATAGTAGCCGCTATAATAGTCATAGCCAGGGGGTGGATAACCCGGTGGCATTGCTGGCCAACCTTCCGGGCCACCATAACCTCCTACAAGTGCATGCACAAAAAATACATCTGACACAGCAGCCAACGATTTCAAGAAATTAATGCCATCTTTCCTAATGTGCACAACTCATGCATTTGCGAGTGCTATAGTTGCTGCAGTTTTCAGCCAGATGTATGTGTTATTTTCAGCATTTGTTTGGGGAGGGAATTTTCCAGGGGGGAGGCTAATTTTTCATGAGGAATGTGCAGCGGGGAAAGTCCAGGATGCATGTCCGGATCCCTATACAAGATTACAAGTCTCTGTCAGTGTCTAGCAGTTATGACTTAATCCACCCTGGTTCACACACACACATAGGCAGACGGATTTCGAATGATATATGATTAGCTCAGTGCAAGCCGACTAAAAATATTTTGGTTTAATGCAGTGCTGAGTTGTAACCTTAGCTAACTGATAACAAAAACAGCTATCACTACAAAAGTTACCAGTATGTGGCTAAAGTTTTCACTGACAGCAACTGTAGCTAGAGCTAAATTAATTTTGCTGAACCAACGGAAAACAATAACAAAAACTCCGTATGAATAAATAATAATGTACACCTTTATTTGCAACTAGTGCAGAACAACAGAGAGAAAGACAGAGGATGTGCATACAGAATCAGTCACAACCAAAAATAATGGAGCACCTACAGCAAACAAAATAGATGTGGTACATACAAGCTCACAGCAAACATTTTAAAATAATCAGAATGCAAGAAGCAACGGATAATAACAGTACCTAAAAGGAAAATCAGCAAACAAAACAAGCCTACATGAGTATAGATAGACACAGAGAGGTGGGCACGAGAAAGAACAGAACAGAAACTCGAAGTTTAGTGATCAACAAAATGAACTCAGCTATATATTACAACATAAAAACTAGGCCAAAAACCGGTTAAATGAAGTGCTAGCCTGGGACCCCCTTTATTACCACTAAAAACCTCCACTGACTGCACGGGGTTAAGAGAAGTGGCTCTAAACCAACAGTGGCAGGACTAAAACTGTCAGTACGTAATGGAGTCTGTTATCACCTCGTCCACGGTTAGGTCCGCCGCGCTGATTATTAAATCCACCTCGACCGCGACCAGCATCTTGGTCAACCTTCGGCGTTGCCTTTCGTACGTCAACCTGTCATCAAACCAATAATCTGCAACCGTCGGAAGCTGCAGTAAGTCCGAGCAAACGACTGCATCCATCGAAGTTAAACAATTCACAATCTGACTACAACCGACAGAACAAAAAAAATGCTGCAACGTAAACGAAAGCAAGCTCGACAAATCCACTCAAAAAAGTACGTTGTTAACCGCTCAATCAACTCTGCGAGACTGCTGTTCTCAAAACGTTTTACAAACGGTTTAATCAGCGTGTCACATCACCAGTAACGGTAACCTTTCTTCGATCCGGTCGGCTACTGGCGTCCAAAGAGCCACAACGCTCAGTTACTATTTCATATGAGTGGGACGACTGACAGACGGCTGCAACAAAGCGACACACTGACGTTACGATGGTGACAACAGCACACAGTGCCATCACCATCACCATCACCGCGACTCTCAGAAACCAATGAATGCCACCATCAACGTAAGAGCTCTATACTTCTATACGAAATCAATGCTTCAATGCTTCAAACTGTCGTCAAGAAATCTGCAGAAACAGTCCGCTAAAAAGCAGGACTTTGGAAACAAATCTCTAACACCGGTAAAAATCTCGACAAAACCTGCAAGTATACACAGATAACACTCCGCCACGTAAACTGTTGGCTCGTACCTCTTTTCCGCCAACAATCTGCTTTGGATTGGCAACGACCTGCTCGACAATCTCCTCCGACTCGTAAGTGATGAAAATGAATGCCCGTCGCTGGTTCTTCACACGATCAAACGGCTGCTCGACTTCCACAATCTGCAGCAAATAGACAGAACTGCTATTGCTTGCATGATAATATAGTATTATTATTATTACTTCTGCCACAGAGGTTATGTGAAATCTGGTCCTCTGCCTGTTGCTAGACATGAAAATTTCAGCTAGCATGTTGGTCAGCGACATTTATCTGTTGAAATGTTTGTTTGTCATGTTTGCCTGTTCCCGACCATACAGGTCATCATCATCATCATCATCATCATCCACGAATTTCATCGCGACGCAAGTCTTGAAACAAAACTTCAGGGCCGCTATTACTGATTGCTATTACTATTACTACAGGTCACAATTCAATAGCAATCTTCACCAAACTTTACACACAAGTGAGGCACCACTACGGGGAAGTACTGATTACGTTTTCAAGGTCATGCGGTCAAAGGTCAGTCACCCGCAGTGACTAACATGGAAATCTTGTGGACTCCACAGATCCTGAACCACTGAAGGGATATGAACCAAAACTTATATAAATACTTATCACAGTCGGGAGACAAACTGTTATACGTTTTCTGCAGCAGGAGCTATTTATAGATGATTCCGTCACTTTCTACCGGACAATAAATAAGTAATTGACTTTGCCTAAATTTGGCTAGCCCTCAATCTCTCATCGATCTTGTTCATCTGTTAGCAACTTCATGTAACAAGTAGGTCAGCTATCACAGACAAACCGCGCTGCAGCATGTGTAAGCTTTGGCAAAAATATGAGGGTGAAAAGCGTGCATCTATCATCGCTCTATCCTACAGCACAAAAGACATTTCGAAATGCTGAACCGTTTAGGCGTGCCCATTAATTTATCGCCAATGTTCAAATAACATAAGTCAATGTAAGGATGCACGCCCAATTAACAAATAAATAAATAACAATTGAATAACATCAGTGTACTGTGAGTGTCACTTGGGTAAACTGAAGTGCAGCTACATGTTGAATTTCAAATAGCTACGTTACATTAAGCATTGACGTCACAATGCAGACATGCCCGCCCACTCCACAGCTAGCATATGCCATGTGCTCCACTGGTGTATCCTGCAATGCCATTATTAATCTGGAAAACGGCCGTTTTACGTTTGTGAGCCCCTTATGGAGGAGCTTAGAAACAACGTACGATGTTCATCTTAGGCTCATTGGAAAGTGTACAGTGGACTTCCTGTTAGTGTTAACTGAACTTCTTCGCTAGGTGTTACGGCCGAGGTGCTATGAGCGCCTTAAAGGTGTGAGCACGACAAAGCGCTATACAAATCCAAGTTTACCTTTACCTTTACCTTTATAGGCGAAAATAGATCGAAAATTGGCATTTTGCAAGCGGGTGGGTCAGTAACCACCAAATTTTTGCATAGAAGGTGACGTCCCCACCAATCATTTTTGCAGTGATAGTTAGGCCATCCCAGGGGGTGCAGTGGGTACATGTGCACCCCAAGGCATCAAATGAAAAATTTTGAGAGCTTAATTTAGAGGTGTAAGTTGTAAGTGCCCCCCCCCGGGTGAGCAAGAAGTCAAATTTTTAATAATTTTTTTATATTTTATTGGGTGGGGAGGGTGCGAGTGGTTAATTTATGGGCGGCTGCTAGCCTGTATACTAAGGACAATGACTAAAAAAAGGTCGCCAGATTTGAGGTAAAAATAGATTTACCCTCGCAGCAAAAATCCTGGCTATGTCTATGAAGATGCATTATAGCATACAAGCAGCAACCCAAAACTTTGATAAACCGACCTTCCCGTACTTCCCAAAGTATTCTTTTATATCTTCCAATGGAAATTCTGGAGGCAAGCCACCAACGAAAACCTTCTTTATCGGATCTCGACCACCACGTGCTAGTGCTTTCTTTGGATCAATCTTCCTGTCATTCAACATGTGTGTCGGCTCAGCAAACACCTGTCGCACATCAAGACACAGTGACCTCACACTAAAACGACAGTATCAGTCGAGTCAGTACATCAATAATTAGCTTGTTGCCTAATTGACGCATGGGCATTCCAGCACACCACCTGCCTGTCACAAAAAGCACCGAAATGCGCAGTGACCAATCAGCTATCAGCAAGGCAGCGACCTGACAGACTGGTCACTGCCCATTTCGGTGCTCATTTTGATGCGTTCTTTTATTGAACCAGATTTATTAGAAAACAATGTACCGTTCGACAATACGACTCCGATTTATCAGATCAATCTGCTCTGGAAATAACGGTTACTATTAGGGTTAGACTCAGAGTTGCACTATTTTAGCAGAATGACAAAAATGATTCTGCAAATTTCACGGAAGGTAATAAAAGAATGCACCCAAACGATCAAAAACAAAACAAAAATTACATATTCTACGAGTGCCTGTGCATAAATTAGGCAAATAGCTAATGATGATGATGCTATACGATGAAGACAATGATAATAATAATACTAACAATAGGAAATACTAGGGCAGCTACGGATTCAAACGATTTTAATCGAACTATGGAAATGGGTTAATTGTTAATTTTTAATGTAACACCAACACAATGTAATGTCACTCGCAAAGTGGTGATACCGCTACAAATTTGCAGTAAACAAAATAGAGTGCAAGTCACCAGAATCATCAAATTTTCTTAATTTCAATACTTTTGCACACTTTTCATCCATCAGTCACTGCAAAATGCATAATCAACGTAAATCCACTTATACTGTATATCACCTCAGTGTTCTGTGCTTTCCTTTCCATTTTTTGGATTCAGGTTTTAACTGAATAAAAATATTAGTTGATTAATTTCTTAACAATTAGCTAACTGTTAGCCAACTGACTATCAGCAGCCATAGTAAATACAGTATCATCACAGTTCAACAGCAGCGGGACTTCTCAACAAGAGCAAGAATAATAACAAAAATTCAACCCATTTCAGCCCGATACTAGATTGCAAAATTGTAAATACGAGACATGTGATCTCTAAAAATACATAAATATAAGGTATAAAAATAATCATACAGGGTATTCAAGACAATGAACACGAAAAATCAATAAAATAAAAGTCTGGTAGTAACAATGCAAAAGCTCTAGTAGTAACATATCAAGAACAAATACCAATATAAGAAATTCATTTTCAGAGTGAAATTACATCGTACCTTGTCTACACTGGACGCGTTCTCAAACAGAACGAATGCAAAGCCACGTGATCGGCCCGTGTTTGGATCTGTTTTCAGGTTACATTCCAGCACAGTTCCATATTTGGAGAAATAATCCTTTATATCCTCTGAAGCACAAATTCAATAGTGCATCCACTGCATTCACGTAACAGTGGCATTAAAATTAGATCCTACAGTTTCATACGAGAAGATGCATCTGCACTGTAGAGGGTTTGTTTACCGAACACAATAAAGTGAGGCATGCCACAAGCAGGCAGTCCCTGTCAGTCTCTTCTCATCACCATGTACAAGAGATGGCCCAATGACTTTCACAGATGGGGGCAGTGTTGTCGATAAGCTTTCGGAATTGATTAGCGATTTAGCGCTGCTAATCAATTTCAATATTGATTAGCAGTGCACGGAAATTGACTAGCAAGTCCAGGTCTTTGTTGAAATGCGGTGTTTCTGTGTGTGTGTGTGTGTATATTATAAATCCAGTTTGTGAAAATAAATGAATGTACAAAGACACAACATTGGGTGATTTCTGTGGCACAAAAGTGATCATTCAGTTAATTTAAATTCTGTAATTCACGGTGCAAGTGCAAGTACTTTACTATTACTAACAATCAATTAGCACACAAAAATGCAGTTACCTCAGTTACACTCAATACACTGTATTAATACTGGACAAAACAGCAATACAAGTTAAAACTTAAAAGTAGCACCAACAACAACAATTAGCTCAGCTATCGCAGAGAGACTGCGCAAACGGTGGGTTAGTGTTGGCCAAAAGTGGAAGATTGGAACTGGGAGACAATATTTTACAGACATTATAGGTCTATCTTCTACCACTGTGACATAATCGGCCTGCAAAGCCATCGAATTCGGTGAAAAAATGCAACATGAAGGCTATTACGCCGTTCAAGGTCATTGAGGCCCCAATCGAAATCCATGCGACTTTCTATTAGTGATTAATAGCAATGTGGGTACGCATTTTGACGTAAAAGTGGAATAAGAAGGAAAAAATAGAGAACAGAGCATTTGCAGTAACAATAGATATTTGCATTCTACAGTGCAAACACAATCAACTATATAGCAGTAAGTCTCACCAACACACAATTATTAAATCCAAGTAACAATTTCTTAACAAAGCATGGTTAACAAGACTGTGTAAAGTAATGTGTATAGAATTTCATAATGCATACTATCAAACAGCAAAGAATACTTACGATCAGTCGTTTCCCAACTCAAACCACCGACAAATATTTTTCTACAAAAATTAGCACAATACATCATTTACAACAGTTTAACATTTATTATAACAAGGCCAAAGAATAGCTTAATTTTAAACTAGATGGTCTTCGATGACGAACCATACACTAGTATGCCTCCGCCGGAAAAGTGCATTTTCAGAAAGCTTGGTGCTAGCGCCAGATCGGCGATCTGACTGTAAATCCTGCGAAATTACTAGCGCCACATCGGCAAAAATTGCTAAGCACCAACTGTGGAACAAAGCTGTGGAAGTTGTCAAAAATGCGACTGGTGGTTATAAATGTGCAATATTACCGGCCACTAATGATTTAAATGTAGTGTAAATTCCGAAAATTTATATAGCGGATTACATAGACGCAGATAAAAATAAAAATTAAACGAAAACATAAAAAACTACGTAAAGTTCAATTATAAGCCTGCTTGCTTGCTTCAACACGTGAGACAGGTTATACCTATCCAAGTTGGACAATCCAGGCTGCGGAAACTTTTCGTCCTCGCCATCTTTCAATACGCTATTCTTTTCGACGCTCTCCTCGGAGACGGTATTCTGATCGGTAATTTCCGGCGTTTCGCCGGGTGGATGTAGGGCAGCGTCGGCATCAAATTCCTGGTCGGTATCGGCTACTGTATCCACGTCTGCCGACTGTTTTTGAAGTTCTAACTGATCACCGTCACCAGAATATGGCTGTTCACTTTCGTCGTTGTGATTATTAGCACTGTGTTCTTCGACATCTTGTGCGAAATCGGTCGTCTCATCGTCCTCATATCGATCATCCTCAGCATCCGCCATTTTCAATCAACGGAAGCAGCTGTTGCCAGCTGTTTTCGGCATGAATGTTAAACACGAGATATTTTACTATCGAATGGCTCGGAAAATGCCCAAAAAATGTCGCCAGGCCATAGAGTCAGCGCAAAGTCAGACTTGACAAGTCAAGACAAGACAAGCGTTTATTTCAGTGTGGCAGCCAAGAAGCTGGATTGCTAAAATACGACAAACATACATGTACACAATTGAACAGTAGGTCTAGGATACAATAAAAATACAGGATATGAAAAACACAAGTCAAGTCAAGTCAAGTCAATGCTATTGACGGACGCAGGCTCTTCTGAGCCTCTATGTCCGTATCGTTGATGAAACGCTAATACTGATTTTAATAATTTTCAGTATCGAACTCA
>Ga0049105_1001166_pt1 | contig 11104 bp, 11 predicted proteins | sample WorMetvaBAHAMAS1_FD_61260 | JGI IMG/M metagenome (GOLD analysis project Ga0049105, IMG submission 61260) | Worm MetaG Olavius vacuus BAHAMAS.1 | ecosystem: Host-associated > Annelida > Digestive system > Unclassified | place: Germany: Marburg | collected 2013-04-09 | reverse complement strand
ACCTAATGGTTTGCTAACCGTGCTTCTTGCAACGCGACCACAAGTTAACCGCACGGTTACAGTTAACCCTCGGTTAGCTAACCGCGCAGTTAACCGAGCGTTCCTGCAACCCGCCCTTAGTAGCTGGGCATCAACGCTGACTGTGGGCTGTCATACTAGCCTCTGCAACCACAGTCACCCCAAGGAAAGGAAAAGGAAAGAAGGAAATGTTGCATGCATTTATAGTAGCCCACGTGTGCAAAATATCTGGTCAAGTAGAAAGCAAGACTTGATGGTTTGTAAACGTCTTCAACAAACTTTGATAACATCATTAGCAAAATGCTGTTAAATTAGTATAAGTACGTAAATGTAGGTTTTTTTACAATTTATTTCTGGTTAAACGGTAAAAAAATTATTGAAATTGATGAAGATTTGACAGAGTTACAATCAAATATAAACTTTCCCCTTTGTATACCACAGCCAAAAGTTAGTTTCTTTTATATTTTCTAACAAGTATTGTACACATGCTTAAGTTGATGCTTATAATTTTGCTATGGTCGCATACAGCATTCATTCAGGATTAAAGACACAAAAATTGCAAAATTCAGTTGAGATCAGCCAGAATTGTCAGAGTCCTAGTCGAAGATGGACGGACATGTTTTTATGGCTCGCATTGTATATGATGTAACTGAGTAACTGTTTTTTTTATAAAACAGGTGTTGCAGGTATGTTTGTTGTGAGCACAACTAATCGAGGAAAGTATTTAATTGGCTCAACATTAATAGAAATTAATTTAAACAATTAATTGTACCATTAGACCAGAATCCAGGTGGTTGAAAGCTGTTGTCAGCACTGTGTTTACTTCACTCACCATAGGCCAGATCAGTGTTCTGTCCTTCTGGGTTAGTAAATGATTTTTGTCTATGATCTGAAAAGACTGAGGAAGTCTTCTTAAGTAAGATGCTGTGCCGGCTGCCGAGATTGTATTGTATTGTATTGTATATTATATATAAATTTTTTAGTGTGGCATAAGGTCCACGTAAGAGAAACAAACAAACAATCAGTGTCCAGGGATAGACAAACTAAGAAGGAAATGTTTGAGTTTACGACAAAAAACCGCGAGAGTGACACTCAGTGACGTCATATGGTAAACTGTTCCACAGCCTCGATCCAGCAGTGCTTAAGGTTCGGTCACAGACAGTAACCGTAGTCGTCGTCTGCCTGGAATATCAGTAACGTAGTGCAGGTCATCCACAAGGTACTGCGGTGCATCCGGGAACATGCAGCCAGTGGAAACTGGCAAGTGTGTTGGTAATGTGGTCCGAGCGTCGAAGTCCAGCGACAGAGCGTGCGGCAGCGTTAAGCACCGACTGTACCGGGTAGGTGACGACCAGATTGTCCGGTATTTCGACGAGAGTTGCATTACTGTAATCCAGGCGACTCACAATGAGCAAGACAGTCAATGTCTGGTAAACAGACGTCAGGACGGAGCGCCGGATACTGCGCAGCTTGCACAGGGCAGCAAAACCATCAGCTGCAGTCCGCTGAACATGCATCCTCATGGTCAAATCAGCATCGAGAAAAATACCAAGATTACGCAGACTGCTCGCTGGGCTGATGAAGTCAGTGCCGACCCTAAGTGGAATACACGGCAGCTGAGATTGTCGACGAGTTGTTGTACATTTATGGGTGAGCTTGCATTCTCCTACTCTGGCCCACTCGCATGGAATGCTCTGCTTTCAACACTTTGTTTCATAGCCGACCGCACACGATTCAGAAAACTACTCAAAATATACTTCTTTGATTTATTTGTAATGCATGTATGGACATGTATGTAATGCAGGCAGTAGAACTCTGTGTATTATTATTATTATTTTAACAGCAGAAGTTGAGATGCACGGAGGCAAGTGACAGTTGATTTTTGATAAATGTTTGAGATTAAATATATTTTTATTGGTTACACTTGTTCTCATTAAATGTCTGCCCATGTGTTCTTTATCACTTCAAAGCCAGTATACTGATTGACCTGAGAAGTTGCTTGTGGAGTGATTTTTGCCCCATAATTATTGTTAACCTGTCTGCTGCTCATTTATCTCTCATGGCTTTGTACTAATGTTTAAAGTAGATGGTCGTAAGTAAATTTATCACTTTTGTCATTAGGTGGAACATAGAACAACGTCACTGATTCAAACTGCCACCACACTGATTAGAGCTTGTGGCTGATAGCAAACTAAAAGTGCATTTATACTGCTGAAGTGACATAGTTGCTGCCATATCACTGAGTGAAGAAATATGCCATATTGTTGTCTCGGTGGATCAAAACAGTACACACTCCACTGGAACAAATGCTGATATGGCTTTGGTTGTCAACATTAATAGTATGCATCCTTGGAGATTAATTTCTCAGGATATGTGACCATTGCCGCCTCTGAAGTTATGACTGTATGGCGGAATAGAATAATATTTATGTGTTATTATTAAAGCAATGATAATAATTATTATTATTCAGTGTGAAACCTTTAAGTCATATGAAGCATGATTGGCATTGATTGCCATGATTTTTATGCAGTCACTGGTGGTATCCACTGAAGGTACTGTGTTTTCTTGCTGTGTGTGTGTGTGCATGCATGTGTCTGTGTGTGATCATATACTTAATCTGTGAACACGACATCTTGCAGACCACTTATGGGAATTTTACCAGATTTACAAGTTGCATTGTTTGGAGACAAAGGTGAATCGATTTGATTTTTAAGTCAAAAGCTGAAAGTTTAAGAACACAATGAGACCAAATATGGTCAAAAGTAACTTGTTCAAAAATGTGCATGTCCAGCAAAGGCATACCTGTCGATGGATTGCCATTGAAGACTATCTAGTTATCATCTACATTGATCATCAGGGAATGTCCAGACCTACATGGCTGTGATTTTTTTGTCCTCAGTTTGTCAAATTTTAGAACGTAATTGAAAATATTTGCATACGTACTACCATTATTTATTATATTAACATGTAAGCTAATTACAATACGAATGTGATCTAGTGGTCAGTTCTTTACTTCTGTTAGAAGGAACAGTGAAAACAGTTGATGACCGTGATTTATCCACAACTGAAGTTAAAACCTTATGGCAGGATAGTGTGTTGTTACCGCCACCAAGGAAGTTATGTAATGCCCAGTGTTTGTCTGTCTGTTGGCAACTTTACATAAAAACTACTGAACGGATCTTCATGAAAATTTTACTATAGCACTGATTAAATTTTGGAAGTCATCCGCCTGCTGATACAGATTCAGGAATTGAAGGATTTTTCAAAATTGCAAGATAGGGCATTTTTTCACAGTTTGGCTTATATCTCTGGAGAGTGATCAGATTTTCATTAAAATTTTATCACAGATGTTTCCTTGGACATGAAGTCCCCGTTAAATTCTGGAGATAATCCAGCTCCGGATACTGACTCCGGATCCAGACTAGATTCTCCTTGGCGGAGATATGCAGTCTCTGACTGCTCTTGTTGGTATTAGTATTATTATTATTATCACTGAGTCATGTGGTCTGTATGCTTTAGACCATGACATAAATGAGACGTGTATTTGCTATGAAAAGCGTGACTTACAGAAAACAAAATCAAAGTTCTATACTGTTTCTGTGATGATACACTGTGAATTCAGCAAGCCTTTGCATGATGAAATATCACTTCCCTCCTGCCGTAACTCTGTCATTATTTTTTTCTGGGATCTCTTGATAACAAGCTTTAATTTTCATGATTTTTGACAGTGATTTACGTAAATGTGTGATGTGTTCTGTATTGCAGTTACATTGTCAGATTGCAGGTGAACAAAGAAACTGCATGAAGTATTTTATTAGTCAAGACATTTTGTTTCATGTAAAAAGGCACAAAAGTTAGTTTTTTTTAAAGTTTTTACAGCGCATCCACATTGTTCGCAATGCAGACCGCTGTAATAGCCAGAGTGATTCTGTTTATCTGTCAAAGTCCGATGTTTTATCTAGGTGAACAAAGATATGATCGTGCGGTTTTTCAGCATCAGGTAGGAAAATCATTCTAGTCTCGTTAAAGTGAAGTACCCTCCTATCGCTAGCGAAAATTTGACCTATAATCAGCCATAACTTGGAAACGGTGCAAGTGCAAGGTGTATTAATCACTAATAGGAAGTCGCATATGGGCTTTTGATTGGTACTAAACTTGGTGACCTTGAATGGTGTAATGGCCATTATTTTGCGTTATTTCGCTGAATTCTGTAGCTTTCGTGCCCGGTTACGTAAAAGTGGTTGAATAGCCATCAACAGATTTTCTCCCAAGAAATGTCATAAAGTACACCAGCTAATCACGATGGACATGCTGTGCTCTTCGTGGTAGCGGAGCTTCTTGTTTTACCTAGAATGACTTTAACAAATGTTGGTGACAACATGGCTCCATATAAATTTTCTATTTAATAGATAGTTTTGTTAATGCCCTATAGTTATGCTAATTTTGTAATACCATTGGTGGTATGTAGCAGTATGTCTTAATCTTGCACCATTTCCAAGATATTACCCCTTATTTACAGTGTGTGACTGCCAGTTATTGCGAGTGTGAACAGTACTTCAGCTCTAGTATGACACAAGAGATAATAGCTCGTGAACGACTTGACGGTGACATTTTCAGAATTTCGCGGTGATGTTTGGTGTTAGAAAACTAACGTGAGAGTGTGTCTGAGTAGCAGCGAAGAACAGTACATGTAGATGTCTGCTGAGTGCAATGTTAAATCCTGCTGTAACTGTGACTGTGAGAGATAGATGGACTGAGCATTGCTGCAGCATATATCATACTGAAATAACATTGCAGAGTAAAATTTACTTAAGAACGTGATGGAGTGAGTGCAAAATTTGGCCTCATTTTCACCTTTAAGTCACTGTTATTTCCAAAGAGAGCAAGGTAGCTGAAATCTAAAACCAATGATTGGCCTGTGTCCTTTACAAATTTGGTACAGTTTGGGTGGGTGACCTCAGGTGGCAATGCAGCACTGATTGCCACCTTTGCTAATTTATGTTTCTTGTTTCTGGATGTTATCTGCAGTCCTAGACTAAACAATAAGGCACCAAGACTTCTCTCGGTTACAGACAGTCCATGCTGCTAGCGTCATCGCATTTGGCAACAATTATCCACACTTTAGGAATCTGATGAAGGCACATTTATTTATGTGGCATGTAGTAACTATGTGCATTTAGGTGCAGCTTACTTTCGTGACACATTGATTTTGACTAGTGTAGCTTCCCTGTATGTGCATGACGTGGTGCATTGAGTATGCCTTGGACTGGAGTAAGCCTACGTCTATGTGTAGCCATTCATTATTGAAAACTGCAAGTGACATTCACACATGCTTACAGATATAGAACCCTACAAATATATAAAATATACGTGAAGCTGGCTCATAAATTCTTGAAAATATAAGCCGGGCCTTAACTACAGGCTGCAGGTTTGAGCATATTGTACTTATACAAGTCAGTAATTAGTAACTGTTGCAATATTGTGAGTGGCATTGTTGGTAACGCCAAAAGGGGGTTTGACTTAATTGTACTAATAGCTTCCGTTCAAGGTTTACTATATGTCTACTGTCGTATTTTAGTGAATAGCCACTACTGGCTCATAGCCTCTGTCCAAATGGGCAAGTATGGTGAGTTTTTCCTTCTTTGTTATGGTTAATGAAAATACTATTGTAGTCGGTAAATGCTAGCGTGGAAGTGCTGTTTGCATGCAACTTAAACAGATTCACTGATAACACTGATTATTCAAAGACCGTCAAACTGGACTGTTGCAACTCAGTTCTGGCTGGATTACCAAACAATATGGTGCAGTGCAGCAGAGAGTTCAGAATTCGTTGGCGTGTCTTATTCTCGAGCTTCCGCGGTGTGACCAGTTTCTGACAAAAGTTTCATCGGCTCAGTATGTAGCAGAACAGAATGAAAGTGAACAGGTTTGTTGAAAAGAGTGAGTGGCTCCCAGCCTCCCAAGCTGTCCAGGCTACTATAACTCGTGATCACATTCGCAGCTGTTCTATATATAAAATAATGAATCAATAGATCTAGGAAAACAGAAGTCATTAAATTCAGCAGTCCTGCGTTAGAAACATGTATCAGGTATGCACAGTGGTGATGATAGAAGGAAACTTCACGAGGATGCCAAAGAAGCAACGGATGCTGTCTTTATAGAGCAGATGTCGTTATATGAAAGGACTAGTGAATGAGTTGTTGAATAGTAAAAGTGATTTCTTTCACTATACAGGGCAGTTGATCAGTTATGCTGAATTATAATAAATGTAGCACTATTATATGTTACATTCATTATAATTTTTCATTTATGCGTATTGTCTCAAAAAACATGACATGCAAAATTTTGACAACAACTCAGAAATTTGAATTATGTAGCAGGATTCTGTATACGTACAAACACTGTACACTGTTGTACACTGGTGACAATGGCAAAGCTTCAGTGTACATTAGTGAACTGGTCACTGCTGTCATGGTCTGCTGCCCTTGTCCATGTCCAGTTAGGCAGTACTGATACTGCAAACTGAATCCTATGATATATGAAAAAGATCTGGAAGAACCACAGAATAAGCCTAAAAGCAAAGTTATGCCTGTGTGAATTTGATTCATCTTCCTCTACAGTGCATAGCTATGATAATTACCAGCAGTACTGACAAAACGTCTGGTTGCTGCTCGCTGCAGATGGCAAAGAACTATAGTTGTCTCTTGGAAAGACAGGATAGCAAATGAAGAAGTCCAGAAAGACCTGGATAATAACAGAGGATAAGGAAAATACTCCAAGGAAGAAGACTGTACTGGCTTGGTCATTTGAGGTTTCAATATTCATGAGAGGACCGGTTCGGCCTAGGACAAACTGGAAAGGCACAACCAAGAAAGACCTATAAAGTTACCTGGCAGCGGCCCTGACCAACAAGAAAGGGAGTCAGAATGTGGTCCAGTGTATACCAGTGTCAAAAGTCAGCCACTTTACATGTGCCAGACCTGCCAATTGGCATAGATTGCCACATGATTATTTTTAAAATTTTTCCCAGATTTGCTTTTATCTCACTTACTAAAAACAAGTAACAGTATTTGAAAACATCTACCGGGTGAACATAAAAAGTAGCCTCCTGTGACTTTTGTCTGTATTTTAGCAATGCATGCCGATTTTTATGTGAAATCCAATTAATGTTAAACAGTAATCTATACACTTCACCTCCAAGCACTGTTACCTGTTCCATTCATTTAATTTCTCATTTATAATCTCAAACAAACATGACATGATTTTGACAACTCAGAACTGTTGCGAATTACAGTGGTTTTCGAGTATATCATTAAAGGTATTCCGTCTTATATTATCGGGACTTCACCCCCATATCCTCAACTAATTTTTCTGAAGCCCATTTTTCCAGCTTGTGGCGTCTGAATAGCACCCAAGTAAGTGACTGCTGTGATGAAACGTGGCGATGGAGCAAGGCCACAGGTACGTATGCATCACAGTGACAGTTTGACTAATATTCTGAAGGCAAACTGTCACATTAGTGTCTGTAATTTACCACACGTGTGTATTTTCTCTGCTCATTATGGAGTGGAGTTATTATTCTTACTGACCACCCGTGAAGTGGGGTAGTGTATAATTTTGGTCGCGTCTCTGTGTGTATTTATATGTATATATGTCGGGTCAAAAGTTCGTATATGAAGATCATTGGGTCAAGGTCAAGGTCACAGGAGCAAAAAAGGTCAACAGTGCATATTCCTGCAGCATAAAACTGCGTTCAACAACGATCCAATACGATCCCCATAGGTTGAAAATCCCATCACCAATAGCTCCGCTTCGATAACACGTACAGCGTTGATGTTTGCATGCAACATAGGCTTTTTGGCTATGGCAGATCGAATGGCGTGCCTGCCATCTTTGTTATGTGACCGGGAGTAACTACACGTAACTACAAGCACGCATTTGTGGGTGGTCTTCCTTAGATTAGAAGGCAATCTTGTTTCTAAACTCTAATAATGCAGGACACACCAGTCATGGTGGTTTATGCTTTTTTGTTCTGACTGTAGGACATGTGATTCTTGTCATCATGACATACCGACGATACCGTACTGGCTTTCACACTGGATTATTGTAATAGTCTGCTTCTGGTACTTCTGAATGTAACCCAGATAGGTTACATTGCTTTCACAACCTACTTGCTAGAACCGTAGTTAATGCCTCCTTGTCTGATAATGCTTCTGTTATAACTCACTCTCTTCACTGGTTCCCTACTGGATGTCGAATTCATCTCAAAATAGGGCTTTTTGCCTTCATAGCTAGACATTCGATGCTACCCTCATACTTGCAAAATATTCTTCTAAACGATCAACCAGCCAGGCAGCTGCAGTCATCTTCTACTCGCCAGTTTCAAAGGCCAGCAGTTACCTCTACTTTTGCATCGCACGCCTTTCCTGTTTCTGTTCCCTCTGTTTGGAACTGGTTAAATCCCAGCCTCTGCTCAATTAATACTCTTGGTTCATTCAAATCTAAGCTGAAGTCTACACAGTTCCTTGCAGCATACGGTAGCAATAACCAGTGCAGTCCAGAGCCGTCCAGCACTTCTGATTCGTTTCTGACCTGATCGCTCTATAAATATGTATGTATGTATGTATGTATGTATGGCCATGAGTACAGGTCGGGTACCCTTACTGCACTGTTTAGATTGTACTCAAGCTTTCAAACTTCAGCAGATGGAATAAGAAAATATGTATCAGCTTGAGTGATCCACCTTACATAGAAGGCACGTCTACTGTGAGTTAAATTAAGTAGTTAAATCAACATTAATTCTTACCTGTTGAGAGAGATTAGCTACCAGGTAATTAAGCAAGTTTGCTACAAGAACATCCGAGCTGAATGTTTTCAAATCGTGCCACCATCTGGCCATGATAGACCATTTGCACTGAATGATTACAGATTGGCCAAATCTAATGAATGCAGTAGACGCAGATGTTGCTGATGTATACAGTCTGCTAAGTCTGCGATGTGGAGGATACCATGTTAGTGATGGATGGTTTATTCATATTATTTAGTATGTGTTTTATATGGTTTTTAAAATACAGCGGTTTAATCTCAACGATTACTCTGCCATATCTTAACTTTTGAATATTATATTATTTATTCGTGCTCAAAGTACATTTTTAAAAATATTGTTTGCAGCATAATAATAAATGATCAGTTCCGCATCCATAGTAAATTGTTCCACCGCACCTTAAATCTGTACTCACGCTACTTGGTAGTAGATGCTTGCAGGTGTGGCTTGGTCCAGTAGCCGCATATTATGTGTGATCAACCAGTTAGACTGACCAATTAACCAGATTGATGCAGAATGCAATGACTTCCAACGTGGCTTACAAGGACCTGACATCTAGGTCGAAGATATATTGTGCCACATTGTGATGTGTTGACAGAAAGCTGTTGCACTTCTTCCCTGGTTAAACGAGTTCCTTTCAGATCTTGATGTATGGTATCTATCCGTTTCTTGGTCTTTCTGGCTTTGTTTCGTAGTACTCACCTCCCATTGTGCAACTTGCTTTGGCAATCTACCGTCATCCATGTGCAAGATGAGTAAAGCCATCTCTGTCGTCTTTCCTTCACGATAAGCTCATACTTTTGTAGATTCATCTGCTCCCTGGCCTCCTTATTTCGAACTTTGTGTTATGGACAGATGCCAAGTAAGTATCTATCATTAAAACTTAAGATGTGCAGCTTCTCAGTTATGAGAACATTTCTACATTAACAGATGTGGCTGCTACTTACCTCTCATTTTAAACAAGAGATTGCATTAACTGTGAATGTTTGTAGGCATTTTAGATGAGTTGGTGGAGCAATTTACTATGGCTGGATAAATAATGCAAAAAAAATTATTCAAGTCCGTTAAGAATTGATAAGATTTTTGATCAAAACCGAGCTGCATTATAACTGTATGTGTTATTCCATTTGTTTGTGATGCAGATTATGCTATTGCTATTATATCTTTTTTCTTTTTTGCCCTTGGTAGTATAGGTCGAGGGGTTGAAAACAAAGAAAGAAGATTAAAAGCAAATGTGGAATGGCTAGGAGTCCTGATCATCATGCCGAGTGAATGACTCGTTGAACAAGGCTGCATTAAAACGCTGGATTGTGACTGACAGCCGCTGGAAAATGAACGACCCTTCTCGACTGTCACCAGACACTTCACTAATCTTGTGGCCAAGGTCTTCAAAGAAATGGTACGCAGAGTCGTTCATTGAGCCCAAGGTCTCCATGGCAGTTGGAAGGAAAGTGTATGCTGAAGAGATGTTGACGTATTTCTGGCATTTCCTGGCAGCAGCGAGTTCGACCACCTCTCCACATCCACGGGCTGTGATAGTGACATAAGAGTCTGCCAGGGTGCTCACAACTGTGACGTCCCATATCAACAACTTCCCTGAGCGCCGTGGAATTTGTGTCATCCCATCCGGGTGTTTACCATCTCAACATGTTAGGCCAGCTGTCTCCTTCGTTGCAGGCACATCCTCCGACACCAGGGCTCGAGTTACCAGATCGTTCAGTTGCTGATGTCTGGCTGTCCTCTTGGGAGCTTGTTCACAGACAAGGCCTTGCTGGCCGCGAGTATCCACCAATGCTCCACAATGGCATGTGTGAGGGGTGCCAAGGTCCAGACCGAGACGGAGTATTTCTGGCATTGTTATAACTACTAACAACTGCATGAAGAAAAATTTATCCTTGTAAAAGTTATCAGTTTACACACTGTTAAGCTTGACATGTTTATACCACAAGTATAGAATAGAAAAAAAGTTGTGGCAAAATTGGCTTCTTATTGGAAGTGGTATGGTTTCTAGTGCACATTTTGTTATACTGAACAAGACTTATGGACCGAATACTTCTGCAACTTTTCCATCATCGATGTCCGTCAAGTGCTCGTTTGATAAGCAGTCATATGTAAGCATGCTAATGAAGACTGCTGCGATACTCAAAACACTCAGCGTGATCGGAGTCGGGATGAGTACTTCCGGGGGGAGGAGGGTTAGGGAGCAAATTCTACAAACATTGTAGTTAATTTCACCACTTATTAGCCATTTTCTCACTTGCA
>Ga0049105_1001165_pt1 | contig 11106 bp, 10 predicted proteins | sample WorMetvaBAHAMAS1_FD_61260 | JGI IMG/M metagenome (GOLD analysis project Ga0049105, IMG submission 61260) | Worm MetaG Olavius vacuus BAHAMAS.1 | ecosystem: Host-associated > Annelida > Digestive system > Unclassified | place: Germany: Marburg | collected 2013-04-09 | reverse complement strand
GGTTCTTACATACAGTGAAGCACTTTTGGATCGTATCGTATCGTATCATATCGCGATATTTTGTGTGATATTGTATCGTATCGTATCGTGTCCCTTATGGCTGTATCATGCCATCACTACGTGACACGATACCTGTTTATTTCTTGAAGAGATTTCAGCGAATCCGGAAACTTGCCACAAATATTCACCATGTGAGTCGGCATTGCTTAAAAGGTTTTCAAGGTCAGATGTCAAAGGTCAAGGTCATATGTGTACAAATGCATGAATACTATATTGGCAGAGGCATACATTTGAATAGTATGGCATCAAGGCTCACTTGTTATAATCATGTTTTGCAAATACAGTATATCTGCATTGGATCTGTGGTGTTTTATATCAGGTGAATCGTGCATCACCATGCCTGTCGGCAGTAAATACCACCGTTCCCCGACGCCATTTCAGTATACATGAATATCAGGCGATGGACTTATTGCGGGAGTTTGACATCGCCGTGCCGATGTACAAGGTAGCAACAGACCCTGATGGAGCACGTGAAATTGCTAAAGAATTTGGTATGTACTTTGTGCACATGTCGTCTTTTTGTTGATTGGAGTAATAATGGGAGAAGTAATGCTACAGATATCAGCTGTAGTGTTTTGTTTTTGCTTATTCACTGATATGGGTCTGACTGTTATGTTTCTTGATTACTGGTAGTTGACCATCAGTATGATAGTGCTGTGATATACTTTATTTCTTGTCTTTTATTTTGCTACGAATGCATACCTACAGTAATTCACAGACTGTGTGAAATTCGGAAGTTTCTGACTGTACTTAGAGGCATCAATGAATGACTTTTAGTTTTCGATCCATTTTTGTTGTATTTGTGTGTTGAAGTGGTGAAGTTGTAGTCTGCAGTTTCATTTACTGTGAATAAAACATAAGGTGATGCTTGCTACCTGCTTTTGTATTATTGATATTACAAACTTCATTATTAAATTTCAGATTTTTTTTGTAAGATTTATTGTGGCTGTTAAGGTGAAACAACGGGAACGAAAGATGTGGTGATAAAGGCTCAAGTTCTGGCTGGTGGCAGAGGCAAGGGTCATTTTGATAGTGGTCTCAAAGGTGGTGTTAAAATTGTTTTCAGGTACATATGATTTCATCACTGTGTTAACATTTTGTTTTATTTTTTTGTGCATTTATTTAAAAAAATATTCCGTAACTTATTGCAGCTTTCTAATTACTCTTTGAACTATTCTTAATACTGTATGTCGTTATTTAACTTTTTTCTTAATTATTTGATTCTGATATATTCTGACGTAGTGATATTATAGTGTGCACTAATTATTATATTAGTGTAGTGGGATATTTCTATAAAGAATTTTTGTACACATTACACTGAATGACCTGGTGTCCAAGTGAATTCAGCTTGAAACAGAAGTTTTATTTCTACCTACCTAATGTAGACATAAAGTGCATCATTAACATTATTTTCGTAAGTAAGTTATTGAGTTGTGCCTGTCTATGTTGAATTGTAGTGTCGTAATGAGATACGGGTTCAAGTTAAACTAACGGAATTTCTTTACATTTGTGTTACTGTATAGTAACTGCAGATATTTTGTCCGGAATTAGATTGATAAGTTATGTTTTATGCAGTGCTGACGAGGCGCGGACTATTGCGTCAAAGATGATCAACTGTCGGATCTTTACCAAGCAGACTGGTCAGGCAGGAACAATGTGCCACCAAGTAATGATATGTGAACGTCTCTATTCTCGACGGGAATACTATTTTGCCATCGTCTTGGACCGAGCTAAATCAGTAAGTCATGTCGGCAGTGTGTGTGTATATATGTATGAAATAGAATGCGGTTGTGAACTGTATTTATAAGAAACTACAACTGAAGGTAAAATTGGAGAAAATATCAGACATTGTGAAGTGCTGAATATTAGACAAATCCATAATTAGACAGTAATTTGTAGTTATACTTGTGTACAGTTCACAGTTTGAATGCTCGTACAAAAACTTAACATGTTGTCATAACTAAAACTGGAACTAAAATTGAAATGATAGTGAAAGAAAGGTGCAGCTGAAACTAGGATTAGTGAACTGTGAAGAACTGCAATAGAAGTGGAACTGAATTTAGCCAAGTGGAATGGAATAGAAAAGTAGATTTTAAAATATTGATCTGCGGGTTTCTTGGGGAGACTTTTTCGGGCTTGGCTCAACCTAAACAGACTTGCTAAACAAATACCAAGTTATATGTGTATGTAGTGCAAGAATCTGCAGTAACTGTTGAATTGATTTTGTGCTGCAGCAAACTGACAGCAATAAAAGTTATTCTGTCGTGCCCTGTACTGTGAGTGAGTAGAGTTGAAGTCTCACTCGACACATGATTTGAAATGATGCATTTGTGTTATTATTTTTCTGCTTCATACATTCATTTATAGATTGACCATCTGCTTCAAGTGTTGGCGAGAGCTGATGACCATTCTCTTGTATGGTCTCCAGTAGTAGCCTTTGTCAGTTGCCATATCATTCATTTGTACTGGGCCCAAATTCACATAAGGACAGTCTTAAGACAATTTTCAGACTTACGACAATCTTATCACAGTTGGTGAATTCACATAACATTTACGACAAAAATCTTAAGACCTGTCTTAGGACAAAATCCTACCTCACCTTTTAGATGTCTTAAAACAGCTGGGCCCAAGTTCACATATAAGCCTACTGTCTTAAGATTTATCCTAAGATATGTCATATGATCATCTTACGACTTCAGATCATCTTACAACTTCATAACTTTTATCTTAAGATCATCTTATGACATATCTTGGGATGAATCTTAAGGTAATATCTGTGAATTTGGGCCTCGTCCCATCCACTGCTTGATGTCAAACAGCCACTGTCTTATAGGCTTCCCTTGATATCATTTGCCCTGCATAGTGCCCTCCAGCTCAGTTAGTGTAAGTTGTCCTACATTTCTACCTTACCACGTGTGCAAAGTATTGTAACTTCAGCAGTGCAAATATAGCCATTAATTCTCTTTTAATGTTTAACTGTTTTAGTGATGTCTCAGCAATATTCCAAGTAGTCTTCTCCAGCACCACATTTTAAATGCCTCTATTTTATTTCTGCTGGATTGTTTACGTATGTTCTGAAAGTTAGATGTCGGCTATGTATTCTAGATGGGTAGACGATCTGTTAATGGACTGGTGGTGTTGTGTTAGTGTCCAGTGTTGCTGGCCAGCTCACAAGGTGGTATCAACATCGAAGAAGTCGCTCGGGACGACCCAGACTCAATCCTCTCTGAGCCGATCGACGTAGATGAAGGCATCACAGAGGAGCAGGCGAGAAAGGTCGCAATGTTCATGGGATTTGAAGGAGATAAAGTTGACCAGGTACAAATTTGCCGTGTGTAACCCACCTGTAGTGCCTAGCAGGTGTGATGATTGATTATGTTAGTTTGTTAGTATTATAACATGCTATAAGTGGCAAAGCAATGCATACAAGTAGGGGGCTACAACGGAAGAGATGGATGGATGTTATCAAGAGTTACTGCAGTGAAACGAGTACGAATCTGGTTGTAGCAGTTTAATAGTGTTGAATAGGTGATACATAGAAGTTGCGAAACTTTGGCTGCATGGGGACGGGGGTGATGGTAATACAACGGTAGCTGCAGGAATACTGCGGAATACGGCCTAAAATACTGCGATAATTGCGGAGATGGGGCAGATTTTGTGGTAATACCATGGGAGCTGGTTTGAGTCCCTGCAGGATTACCACTGGAGAGCTATCTCTTCTGCTGATTGCTAGTTTTTTTTCACAGTGTGGTTTGTCAAATGTAAGCATAACAGTAAAGGAGTATGCACTGTTGCCACTTGCAAACAAGAAACAGAAATAGTGAAGAATTGAAACTGCACATGTAACCATGTACTGTTAATTGTAGCTGGGGTGAGGATATTGACCAGTGTGGATGGTATGGGATGGGGATGAATGCTGTGGCGATGGGATGGGGATGGGGAAAAAGGTAAAGAAGGGCCATGCCCAAAGTTGAGCTCAGGCATGGTGCTCATCTCCTTACGTGGGCCTTGAGCCCGTAGGTGGATAAACCACAGAGTCTGTGACACATGGCCAGTGCATCGACAGACCTTCCCAGCCTCGGAGCATCACCGCCCTTTGACTGGTACCAAGTTATACTGCTTGGTGACAGAGGCACACAGGTGTAAGTAGCTTGCCCAAGGCCACTGCATAATGACGCTGAGGCAGGACTCGAGCCCGCGATCTATAAATCGCAAGTTCGATGCCCTACCGATAGCTCCACCACGCTACGGGGACCTGGGACAAAATCTGATAATGTTTAGAGGATAGGGTGGGGATGGAGACAGCACGCACGGGGACGGATGGGATGCGACATGAACTTGTCACTATGCAGCTCTCTAGTAACTTGGCTTGTGGTCCTTGTCATAATCTATCACTGTAAATAACTGATCAGTTAGATTCACTTGTGAGTAAGGTAATTTATACATGGTGTCTAGCGTGACTGTTGTTTTTGTGTGCCATGTATAAATACTCTTACTTACTACTTACTTACTTAAAAATTAAAAGTTAGAAAACACTGCAGCCTTAGTCAAATAAGTACCGTATATACTCGCGAATAAGCCATCCCGCGTATAAGCCGACCCCCATTCCTGCGGCTGAAAATGTGGCAAAAATTAGTGACTCGCATATAAGCCGGTAACAAAAATCTGCGATGAACGAGTACCCTAGATCTGTGAGTTAATAATATGCGAGTGTCAGTGAGTTCACAACAGCGACTACAGCAAGTGTGCATGTGACAGCGTTGCACCTGACAGCTTGTGTGTGGCTTTGCTGAACAATGTCCTTGCACACTGTGAGTGTTGGAATGGTGTCAAGTTACAGTGGATGACTTAACTGGTTTGCAGCCGCAGCAGCAGCAGCGGTCTGTGTGTGGTCCTGCCCGGCCGCCACGCACACTCCTATGCCTACACAAAGGCCTAGTGGCCCACTAATGGTCCATGCCGTGCTGTCTCTGGCTTGTAAAGTATGGCTGTGTATAAGCTGACTCCCAAAGTTCCATCGTAATAATTCGCCGGAAAATTGTCGGCGTAAACGTGAGTATATACAGTATGCTTTTAACAGATGCAGAAACCTTTCATAGTTGTCCGTCCAACGTAACGTTTTCAAAATCTGTGGACCAGTAACAGTAAATGAATGTCATACAGTTGAGTTTCGGTCCACATGAATGTGTCGGGTAACTGAAGCCATCGATTAATGTGAGACACCAGGTCAAGTGGCTAGCTTGTGTGAGGAATTAGGACACCAGATGTAGTTAGTGAACTTCTTGTGCATTGCGGCAATGTTGTGTGATTTGATTGACAACATCCGTGTTTCTGTATTTTTTTCAGGCAGTGAGAATCATCATCAAATTATATGAGATGTTTATGGCGAAAGACTGCACTCTGTTGGAGATCAACCCAATAGCAGAAGATGCGCAGGGCACAGGTTGTGCAGTTAATTAACGCTGACTTAGAGCTGACATTTACTTTCTCATATTCTCTGCGAACCCAAATGATGTTTTAATTCTGGGAATCGGTTTTAGTTGCTGGTATAATTATTATTGATTATTACGTTAGTCATTTAAATTCTACTTATAGTCATCAAAGTTTTCATTATGACAGGCCTTTCATTTTTGGGTCATCTGGCTGGGCTTATAGCATAGCGTGTCAAAAGCTGTCTGTGTGTATGTGTGTGTGTTAACCAGGGTGGAACAAAACCGCTACACATAAAGACTTGTGACTTGTAATTCTGTGTGCACAAACCTACTGATGAACTCCGGTCTCAAACCAACAGCTAGATCAGTCTGACCTAGTGTACTGGGTTTCTGGGTCATGTGGGTCATCACCGTGGGTGGCTTGATGTATGTTTTAGTTATTGTTTGTAATATACTATTTCTGCTTCTATATATTTACTGTTTGGCACAGTGATGTAATGTTTAGAGCATAGCACTCGCGACCGTGAAGTCGCAAGTTTGACTCTGTCTGTTTCACTTTCATGTAACGACTCTGGACAAGTTGTTCACACACAGATGTGCCTCTGTCAACAAGCAGTGTAATTTGGTGCTGCTCTGTGGCTAGCAAGGTAATGGCTGGCTGGCTTTGTTCATCTCTGGCTTCAACGTTGTACAATGTCGTCAACATTTCAAGAATGTTGACTGATGTGTGAAACTGCTCATTTTCTCCATGTCTGTTTTGTCTGATTCTGTGTGTACAGTTTACTGCATGGACTGCAAGCTGAATTTCGACCCTAATGCTGAGTATCGGCAGCAGGAGGTGTTTAGTTTGAAAGACTGGAGCCAAGAAGACCAACGTGACGTGCAGGCAGCTGAAGCCAACCTCAACTACATTGGTCTGGACGGAAACATTGGCTGCCTTGGTATGAGCATGGCTTTGCAGTCTTTGTCTTCTGTAATATTGATTTATTGAGTGGCTACTGGCTGTAGCTCAGTGGCTGAAGTGGTGCACTGCCAGCTTGGTGAAAGCAGTTTTGTGAGCGATTATTATATTTTATTATTGTATATTATTATTATTATAACAAGATTGCCTTCTAATCTAAGGCAGGCCCACCACAAATGAGTGTATTTAGTTAGGCATGGTCACTTCTGGTCACGTGACAAAGATGGCGGTCATACCATTCAATCCGCCATAGCCAAAAACTCCACACTGCATGTACACTTCACAGCTCTTATCTTCCGGACTTTTTGCCCGTCACAGAACTTTCATGTTGCGGGAATAGGGAATTTCACGCTTGTTACTCTCATGATTTTGACTTTGAGCCGATAACCTTTCTATATGAACTTTACCCATATCCCCTGCAGATGTACCCGCAAACTAAAAATGAACTTTTTACTTCAAGGCTTTCGTAAGTTATTGTATTACATACAGCCAGGTGCTACAGAAAGCATTGCCACAGCACATCACAGGTGGCAGAAATGTGCTAATTAAAGTCACGCTAAATGCAAAGGTATTGCAGAGTCAATTTACATAGTCAAGTGTCATCGGCTCATCAAGTATATTGATATCAAGGTATATACGAGTTGTGTGAAAAGCTGTCTGATATAATATGGCAGTAAGATGTGGCTAATGGACACAGGGACAGCATTGGCTGGCACAACACTTCCTCCGAACAGTTTATCACCAAATATGGCCGCCAATAGATTATGTTGAAGTGAAGTGCCACTTCACTGCAGAGATTGTCGTGTAGTAATTTGCGTGTGAAATAGTTCCGAAGAGTTTCGATAATATTAAACATACTGAACGTTCCCCAATTAGAATTAGTTTGTTTTACTACGATACGACTTATTCACTAAGTACTTACAACCACGGACCATCCATCAATACCGTTAAACAGAACTTGCCACCATTTTGTAAGTTAGTTAACAATCTTGTTGGCGGCGACATGGTGTACGTACGATTCGAATAGGCGGTGAAGTATCTGGATGAAAAATAGTACAGGTCTGTGCTAATGGAAGTTGGCATGTTAATATAACAGAATTTCAGCTAATGCTTAATGTTTGTGCTATAAGGTAGTTAACCTCCAGGTATTACATTTTAACCTGTATATTATCAGTCAATTACTGTGGATGTGTATCCGTAATAATACAACTGGTTGGTATGTGTGAACTGTGCCAGTGAATGGCGCGGGTCTTGCAATGGCAACAATGGACATCATTAAACTGCACGGCGGAGAACCAGCCAACTTTCTTGATGTTGGTGGTGGCGCCACTGCGGGGCAGGTTACAGAAGCTTTCCGTCTCATTACGTCCGATCATAAGGTAACACATGATTTCAATCTCAAATGCACATTTTGATGATGCTTGTTACAAAAATTTGGGGGTGAGGTGCAGAACGAAGTTAGTTAACACTTAAATCCAAATTGTAGAGTTATATTTGTTCACATGGAAGTTCACAGTTTCAATCCACTGACATAGATAAAACCACTAGACTGCTAACTCCAGTCAGCCAAGCCAAAATTAACATTGGGCGGTAGGTGGTGCACGCCGGCATGGGCATGAAATATAAATCCGCAGGTGATCAACCGGTGATGGTTTCCCACGGACTCCAATAGATCGTAAAAGTATGAAATGTTGATCATTTGTTCACAATATTACTGTGCTCCGTATTAATGCACCGTTTCCTCCATTTCCGTCTTCAAATAACTTGATAGTCTTCTGCACCTGACGTTTAGACGGAACTATTTTCATGTTTCAGTTATTTATTTATTTTTTTATGAAAATTATACTCAAAGTACAGTGATAAAAAGCAAGGACAAGAAATACATTGGTCAATGCTAAACGCACACTGGGCACGCTAGAAGGCCATTTTGTCCTTTATGTAGTTTATATACGGCCACGCTGTCCTTAGCAGCAACACTGGAGTTCTTGGTAACGGATGTCCAATACACTGTACTAATACCTTTCCCTGTTATCGCTCAATGTTCAAAAGGTGCGCACTACTTTCATAGAGTTGTTGGTCTAGTGGTTTTATCTTTGTCAGTGGTTTCCATCACATTCATCAAACTGAACATTCGGCAGTTCAATTGAAACAATTAAAAAGTGTCACCAATTAGCAACACAATGTGCCCTCCGCCGGTGACAGTTAACCGTTGACAGATGGGCCGAAAAGATGAGAAGTTGAGTTTGGTGCTTTCTGGTGATAAGATGATACTGATGATTATGGCAAATGATAGGCAGCCTGTGATCTCTTATTCATGTTTAATAGTAACCATAGCTCTATCTAAACAGATGTCTGACGTGTGTGTATTCCAAACACAACAAAACTGGCAACGTTCGACACCGAGGTCTGGTAACTCAAATGACCTGTCATCCAGATGAGTTTAGTCCACAGCACAACGTGGAATAATTCTAGTCAGGAACTGATGTTAGGTACCAGCCGGTATTTATCTGATAGATATGACAGTACGATGTCTTCATTATACATACATGCAGTCATGGCCACATTAACGCTATTGTGGGCCCGGATGCTGTGGCCGAAATGCATCCCTCCCCCCTCCCCCCCCTCGACAAACTGGTTAAAGATGCTCTTTGTATTTCTTGAAAATAAATTTAAGTTTGCATTTTTATTTCTGTTGCAACATTTCTCGCTAGATTTTTGTCAGTTATTGCTGCACACTAACATACGTTTTTTCCACTTCCCACACATGCGGGCCCCCAAACCTATGGGCCTAGGTGCTTCAACACCCTTAGCACAGTTCCAGGCTCTTAATGTAGCACTGCATGCATTGCATCGTGTTAAAGATCATGTGTTATAGATAGATAGATAGATACATTTATTTATATAGCGCCTATAAGTCGAAAGACTCACTAGGCGCTTCAGTCAACAAAGAGATGTGTTTTCAAAGATCGTCTGAAGGAATCGTAGGAAAGTCCCGGCCACCTCAGTTCGGGTGGAAGATCGTTCCACAGTCGACGACCGGCTGCCGAGAAACTCCTGTCGCCAAATTTGTTGTGTGTTCGTGGCATCATCGTTATGTCTGTGTTGAAAATGGACATTTGACTGTCTGGTTTACAGGTTCGTGCAATCTTAGTCAATATATTCGGCGGCATTATGCGCTGCGACGTCATCGCTCAAGGCATCATAGAAGCTGCAAAGACTCTCAAGTTAAATGTTCCTGTAATTGTCCGACTACAAGGCACGCGGGTCGACGATGCCAAGGCTCTGATTGCGGCCAGCGGACTGCGTATACTTGCTTGCGACAACCTCGATGATGCCGGAAAAATGGTAAACTCGCTGTCTACTCTGGCTACTGTAGATTTACTCTGTGTAAAATGTAAAATGGCAAAATGGTAGTGCATTGGTTTGGGCAAGTACCGAGATAAGTGATTTTCTGCAGGTTTGAGTCATGTTCGGACCATCTTGGTATTTAATTAACTATGCAGGCCAACTCATTCTGGCCATTCCTCCGAGTAGGCAAAATAAGTACAGGCAAAAGCCGGGGAGGAAACAGGCACACCACACGATACACAAGCCCTGTATCAGTGGTACACTGGTGTTTAGGTGAAGACTTTAGAAATGGAGACCATTGCTGCCATATCGGCCCATGTGACTCGGGGAAAGGATTCTGTGTAAATAAGCAAGTAAGAGAGTTTACACATTGCACCAAGAGCAGTCGTTACATGCACAGCCTTAGTAAACAAATGTGCCTTTAACAGATGTGTATAGTCAGCAACCAAACACACCTCCAGTGTATTCTAATTGGACACCTTCGAGTAATCGCTGGATATCACAGATAAACTTGAAAAATTGTCATAAAACTCTTATATATGTAGACGGTCTTAAGGTAAGGTAAGTTAAGGTAAACGTAGATTTGTATAGCGCCTTGTCGTGAACACACCTCTAAGGCACTCAGGTATGGCACACGTTCTCAAGGGATTTCACAGTTTTACCTGCACACCCCGCGTTCATCCGCTAACGGAATGAACCATACCTGCCTTTGCCTTCCCAGCCGAAGCTGGTTCTCATTTACCAACCCCGGAGGGATGGAAGGCTGAGTTGACCTTAACATCGTCAACTTTGTCAGCAAAACCTGTTTCTGCTCTCAGCTGTAATGTGGACCAGTAGATAGTATCTGCTAGTTATGACACTCTGAAAACTGCAGATTCGATTTGATTAGATTACGTTTGTGATTTGCATTTCGAAGTTGCTTAACATATTTTATTACATCTCCTGTTGTCTGATCATGTTAGTTATTGCTGATACTTAGTCATTTGTTGTCCACATTTTTGTACCATATTTTGAACTGCTGCATTCTTCTGCACTATTGAAAACTGATAGTGTTACGTGCACTATTTAAAATGTTTTTAATGTACGTGAACATGAAATAAAAATAATTGGATGGCCTTCAACGCAAACCGTCGACGGAAAGTCTTCGGAATCGGTACAGTGTGCTGTGCTGAAGGCCTGTGACGCATGCGCAGACATGGGCCAGTTATAGCGCACTGTACCAATTCGGAAGATTTGCCCAGTCGACTGCCATGCCATTGCCAGAAAGGTGCATTCTGAACAAGTGATGTGTGGCCATATTTGGTT
>Ga0049105_1001164_pt1 | contig 11107 bp, 7 predicted proteins | sample WorMetvaBAHAMAS1_FD_61260 | JGI IMG/M metagenome (GOLD analysis project Ga0049105, IMG submission 61260) | Worm MetaG Olavius vacuus BAHAMAS.1 | ecosystem: Host-associated > Annelida > Digestive system > Unclassified | place: Germany: Marburg | collected 2013-04-09 | reverse complement strand
CCCCCGGGGGGCGGGAGAACACTAACTTTCCAGGACTAATATCGCCCAACATTTACTAATGTTTATTGGAATTTAAATATTAAAAAAATTTGTGCCGCCCAAGGGGCCCCCCCCTGAACCGGGGGGCCCCATGCCATGGCATTACTGGCATACTAGTTAATCCGGCCCTGCCTCTGATCTGCAAACTCTAGAGCAAGTTAGTCTGGCATAAGAAATCTGAGCTTTCCATGTTATTTCATTCAGCAACAAGCTGATCTCATGACCTTGACGTGATCCCCGAGTGTTTGCTTATGCCACTTCTCAATGGCCAATTGGACATCATGGCACATTTCTCGTCTGAGCATTACCCAGCCCCGTGACCTTGATCTTTGACCCCAGCATGCAAATATGCAGATAAAAAAGCAAGTAAGTAAACAGACAAATCTTGCGATATCTTATCCCAATGTCCAGTCTCATAGTGTGAGCTGGTGTCTAGCTGCCAAAAGAGACACAAGAGATCAGTGCCACCCTCTAACCCTGTGGTTTTGCAAGGAGTTTGCCTTCATTTTTTATTGTACCTCTGCTCAGGGAAAATTAGGCCTAATGTATAACAAGAAACAATTACAGACTAAGTGAAAAGTAAAATTTCACAAGCAAGAGCTATTTCATTATCAGCAATCAAACTACATGCATAAAACCATTACACCGTGCATCTCTCCTACAAGTAAACTTGTTCTACAAAATAAGATTATAATCTATCAATCAATAACTGAAGTATACAGATATCACACAGACTGTTGCATCATTTAACACAAACGAAATAAAAGGCAAGCAGAAGTGTAAAAAAAAACAAGAAATTGGCCTTCAAACTATAGGTATCGCTATAAAAATGTTTGATAATAAACTTACAAAAAGCACGTACAAAATAACGACATACCAGAATCACCGCACGGTGTGTGAGAAGTGTAACAGACTCGACCGATAATAAAAACAAATAAGCATATGTTCTCTGCAGCTTTCATGCACAACTGATTCACAGTAAAAATTAAAATGCCATTTCAGCCACATAATTATATCAAAAAGTAGCTTTAATGCCTGGTTTTGACTTGATTTATACCTAGTTCTAATTGCAGTTAAAAGTTCACTGACAGCACAATATTGTGCAAGTGACATTTTAACAGCTGGCATCAAAAGACAGCTACTTTCTGAATGATAGAATAAACTAGTGATTGATTGATTGAGAAAGGTTTAATGTCCCACCAAACGCATTATAGATCATATTGGCGACGAGTTTTTACGAGTCAAATAACCCTGCCAACAGTGTCAAAGCACTGAAGGAAGATAGGTCCTAAGGATTAGGCTTCAATCCCATCAGGTCCACCACACCATGCTCACAATAATACAACCATGTAGTATGAAACAAAAATGCACAAAACACACTCAAATAAACAGTAGTATATCTTACAACCCTGAAGCCCGGCACGGAGCAGACATGATGTCAGCTCATGTACAAAATTATCTCAACATGCAGAAAAACTGAAATGAGAAATTCAACAGATTGGTGATAAACTATGAAAATTAGTGAATAAACAAGTGAGACAGTATAACAGAGATGCGAACAGAGAGATGATGTGAGCTGAGTTAGTACGGTCTTACAGCCCACTTGACACATAACAGGTCATTTCGGAAACAAGTCTTTCAAGGCAATCGATTGTACTGGTACTGACAACTAAAAAGAAAAACAAAAAACATATGAAAATGAATCCCCCAAAAATACAAACACAAAAAACTTACTCTAGCTAAGATAAACATCAAACTACAAAACCCCGGTTCAGTCACCTTTTACGACAACTAGCCAGTAATAGCCTACTCATATAACCATGGAGCCCAGCATGGAATAGACATGACGTCAGCTCATGTACAAAATTATCTCAACATGCAAGAGAAATGACATGAGAAATTCAAGAAACTGGTGATAAACTGTATGATAATTTAGCTATGGGCCTTGTCGCTAAGTTTAACCTGACATTGAAGTGAAATGCATCAGCTTGTGTACATTCCTCGTGTACTTCTTAACGTGATTCAATTCTATGGTCTCAACAAACAGTAAGCAGCATTAATATAATAGGATTTAACGTTCACTAGAAAGCTAACCAAAGACAGCCTAGTCTAACATACGCCACAAAAGCACAGCAGAGCACAAAATATGTACCAAAAGTCAATCAAAAAGCAAATACATTCAACACAATGGTCTTTTGCAGTGAACAATAAACACATCAAGTCCCCAATGATTGGTAACAAGCAACTGCGAACATCAATAAAGTGAAGAACATGGCAAATATCACAGGCACAATCAGTTGATCGAAATTAAATACACTGACAAAAAATCACACCAGCAAGATCACAAACAAGCTGGACAGTCAAATACACTAGATAAAGTACTCAACGAAGTCCCAACAAAACTGCTTACAAATTCCTTTGAAAGTCAGTGTTTCACATTACATACAGATGTCACTAATGGACTGAGTACATGCATAGTATTTGACTCTACACCAAGTACACAATACACATAGCTACTTAACATTGATTCGACATATGTATGGAGAAACGATAGAGATAACTAAGTAAGTAAGTAAGTACATGATTTATATAGTCTGAAAGTCTTACAAGAATCAGGGCACGTGGATGAAGATACTCTAGGCAAGATGGGCAGCTGAAAGAGGGAGGCTGACTGAAAATAAAATGTCTTTAAATGACATCTGAAAGTACGAAATGACTGAGATTCACGGATACCGACAGGTAATGAGTTGCAAACTCAAACTGAAAAGCACGAGATCCGAGTGTTAAACTGTGATGGAGAACTGAAAACTGAAGAGAACTGGATGAGTGCAGAGACCTCGTGGGTACGTGACGCTGCATGAGGTCACAGAGATATGGCAGATGACCAGTGTGCAAGGTGAAAATGATACCATAAAACAAGTAATAATTATGGGGGTTAGTATGCAGAAGCACTGATCGACTGATTGAGGGTGTGATGCCGCACTTGACACATCGCATCACCTCAGACACAGATTTTATCCAGTCAATCGATTACCCCGGTGCTGACAGATATACGTGAGAGGAACATCAAGCAAAAACCATAGCAATATGCCAAGGAAAGACAGGAAAAAAGATGGTCTGTTGGTCTCAATACATACAATGTGCAGAATTATGACAAATGCAGAAAAACAAGCAGCCCTTGGACTGTGACACTCAGCTGGCATCTGAGAGAAATTTTTCATGGGGAAATGTCATTGGAATTTTTTGGGTGGATATCTGGGGTGTGTGTCCAAATCCCCATCCCCTCACATTTGCTGGGCACTTATGGCACTGTATATGTTTGACTGATTGACTGATTTCAGGATTACAAGTCTCCACATGTAAAGGTTATTATCTGGGCCACAAAGGTTAACAGAGAGAAAACTTCTGACCACACACATACACACACACACAGAGAGTCACAGAGACAGACTGCTCCGGACCAGTTGTGGTATTAGCTCAGCCAGCCGAGCTAAAAATCTACAGCAAGGCATCCTACACTGGAACAGTGCAGAACCATGGGCACTGGGACAGTGGTTCCGTGGCATCAATAGAACAGACTAAATTTTGGGACTACGTATTTTGAACCCCCTAATTTTATTAGAATTAATCCTATTTGATCTAGGGATTCTACAAATTTTGGAACACCCGAATTTTTAACCATGCCAGCACCCCGCATGGAACACAGGCCTGTTGAGCAAATACTAAAAAGATGATAATATCAGCAAGTCAGTCATGACCAATACGCACAATCAGATTGGGCAGTAAGTCTATAAGTTCTCAAATTTTTGGCACTACTAAACAGAAAAAATTTTGCTAACCATTTTGTTAGGAACTATTGACAAAAACCGGAAACTGATAGAGCACCATCACAGTCAAGGCACCATTCCGCCGCACGTTTCAAGCATCAGTCGAAATCTTTGAGTATGTGCCAACGTTCGACAGGAATTCGCGGTCGTGCAAGCATCTCGTTCCAATGTTTCATTTCATTGGGCCCACTTCTGCTGCCGATGACAACGCGGCCAATCAGTTCATTCGATCCGATATGATCATGGTCCATCACAGAAATGGACAGAGCTGTCCGTCGGATTTGTTCGCATGAAACATTAAACACAAATGACTCGTTGAAGACCGGCTCCGTCGTTCTCTGTTTTGTCTGCGTCTTTTGTTTCTCCAGTTTCTTACCCTCGTGCAGAAGCCAGATCTTCACATACGGATCTGAAAAATACAGCACACAGTCACAAAATCTCAATCTTAAAACTACAGTGGCTGCTTGTCATGGTGGCCATTTGGGTTACACAGATTCTCATTTAAAACTTCTGAAAAACAAGACACACTCTAGACTTACTATACATTTTGAATTTGCTACATGTTTCTAAAAATTTAAGACACTATTAGTACTTAGTAGGGTCATCCCAAACGTTTGTTTAATGTGCAGTTATAATTTATAATCCTGGCATCAATTATGCTGCAGTAGACCACAGTTGGAAGGCTGACTATAGTTACTGTGACAACTAAGCAGCAGAAGTATGCCATTTCACATCTTCACAGACAACGCAAATCAAACAATATGTAAACTGCACCTGAACGACCATTCAAGTCCTTTGCCTTGAGTGACCTCGCTGCAACAATGCCGACGTTTACAAGCCCGGGAGCTGGCTGATAGCACAGAGACACCAGCAGATCACCCAGTTTACCCTAGCATAACACACAGCATACACTGACAAGTGTGACAGGAAAGAAAATCAGCATCAAACAGCATTGGTACTCAGCTGTGTTAGCTCGACACGTGTGTCTGAACATTGCACACTAACCCATTCCATGGCTCAAACCCATTCACCAGCAATGTGGGACTTTTTTTGGAGCAATTCTGGCCAGAGGGTCTTCCTAACACCACTAATCAACCACATGTATCTTAGCAGAATAAAAACTAGTTTGCCTTAATAGATAAATTACATGCACATTTAATATTAGCCAACAATGTGTTAGGTGGCATGGTGGCACTATTGGTAGTGTGTTGGACCTGCAACTTATAGGTCGCGGGTTCAAGTCCTGCCTTGGCACCACTGCGCAGTGGCTTTGGGCAAGCTACTTACACCTGTGTGCCTCTGTCACCAAGCAGTATAACTTGGTACCGGCAAAAGCTGAGGAGTAAACAGGCACGCCGCATGATACACCAGCCCCATATTCGTGGCCTCGCCGAGTAAGCTGGTATCTGGCTGAGGGCTATAGGAAACAGAGATCAGCACCACCGCATGGGCCCATGTGGCTTGGGAAGGACTTTACTTTTTTAACAATGTGTTCAAATGTAATTTTCGACAAAAGAAATTCTACATACATCAACAGGTGAAGAAATAATAAATGCAGAGGTAAAAATACACATAAGAAAATGCTGTAGAAGGCGACATCAAATGCAAGCAGAATACAACACCGAAGACAGACAAACTCACCGCTTGGCCCTTGCAAGACTGCAAGGCTCGGCACAAAGTCTCACCATTGGCAAGGTCGACATCACACAGCGGGACACAGAGCTCACCGATAGGATCATCGCGACTAAAACGATCGTAGTCGAGCACCTTCATATACAGCGTTTTAGTTGACAGTTTTGCGAACGGATAACCTACAACAGTGTTTGATTAATTAACAACTAACAACTTACATGTATCTATTACATTGCAAATGAATGTACACATTTGGGGCTAAAGAAGTAACACCCGAGTATGGAACACACTGTAGTAAGAGTTCTGTGCAACTTTCATCCTTGTTTACTGGTCCTCGTGGTGGCGTTGCTGCTTAGGCCACTCTAAAAATTTCAGTGATAATGATGATGATGATACTGTGCTTTGTGTGCAATTTGTGTATACAGCAAATAATTAATAAAATAAATTAATGAACGACATGTTTCAAAGAACACTGCCAAATTAATTGTAGATAAAGTGATAAAGGACAAGTTCATGGACATTCTTGTAGCAGCTTATGCACTTTGCTGATGACTGCTGCTGAAGGTGTATCATCGCAATGTTAAGTTGTTAACTGGTATACAAGATGTGAGTGAGTAAGTAGAGTGTAACATCCCACTCGACATATAACGTCCTTTCGGAAACAACAGTACACAAGGACAACCAAAAACATATCCTGTGTACATAAAAATGTTATTCGTGGCTTGGAGTCACCTACATAACACAGTTCTCTGATTCCAATGCAACAGTCTGCCATCTGCCCTGCACAACAGTAGCATGTCACCAACACATTCAGGCGGCGGCTGAAAACTTACCTTTTCGAACACAATCCGGTGCCATCGTGGCATTTCTGCAATTCTGGTGCCAACTGCAAATGTTATGACTTGCTTACTTACTTACTTCTACTCCAAAATGCCGACAAGTATAAACACGTTTCAACACACAACCTTCGAATGCAAACATCTCGTTCCAGCGAGGATTCAGACTTTTGCGCTTTATGTTGCTGACCAGCTGGTGCTTCCGGTCCGGAAGCAACATAATCTTGATGTATGGATCGGACGTCCCTGAAAAATCCTTCGCCGGAAGATGCTCTGCACATATTAACTTGAGGTTCAGCGTCAGGCTGCGGAAGTCATAACCAAGATGGAAGCGTACGTGGCCCAGTGACTCCGGCTCAATAAGCGGAGACAAAGGTGCAATTGATGGACTCGTAGATTCACTGTAATCCAAGCTGCTGAATGGTGAGATGGCAGCATAGTTACTCGTTGTTGCCTGCAAATAAATAATCATTGTCATGCATAAACAAATCAGGCATATACATGACATTATTGTAAAAACTTAGCAGTTTACAACACCTTTTAAGGACAACATTCGCCAACAGATCTAAAACAGCAAATATCACAAAAAATCATATTACTTGTGCAGCACATCGCCTAAATGTCACTGACATAACATTCGATCCGTTCACAGCAAGAGGTCCAGCACCAATGGAAGCAAGCGACACAGCATCCAAACCTAGTTATCTACCATACACTAATGTACTATACCAGCACACACTAGTGACATATTGCCAATAGCAAACAAACAGCCAAACTGTATTCAGCAAACATAGTCATATTACACAATGCATCACCTCTGAGCTGTGTGCAGCTGCACCACCATTCTGCAGAGCCACGCTGTTAGCACCAAGTAGTTTATTGATTGAACACTGCCGAGTCAACTCCGGCTGCACCTTCGACACCATAACATCCTTCTCAGGCACCTCTGACTGCAGCCTACAAGTATCAACACCTCTAAATGAAGTTAAGAGTCGATAAACTGTTAAACAATAAACATTTTTGAGATTCTGAAAGTTGCATAGCCAGGGATGGTCTTGTTAACCCTTGATATTGCTTTGCTGCATGAGGTAAGTCCCATACTTGTAGGTCGAGTGATGGGGAATGGAGCTGATCCCGTACTCGGCAGTCAGCCTGCAGGTGACAGCATGCATAGCCATGAACCCGCTGGTGGGCTGCCACCACCTCCCACCAGGCCCACAGTGACCCACATGCATATAAAACCCAGCGGTAGGCTGCCCTTACTTTCCACCAGGTCTGCAGTTACTCTCCCAGCCATCAGGCATCACTGCCCTTAAGCCAGTACCAACTTATACTGCTTGGTGACAGAGCCACATAGGTGTGAGAAACTTGTCCAGAGCTTTTACACTGTAAGCCCGGCTGAGACTCGAACCCACAACCTCATCACGATGCCACCTGATGTTGCTGCACACCAAGGTTTTTGTTAATCACATCTATGCAGAATACTGACAGCCATAAATGTTGTATTGAAAGTGTAAGCAGTCACTCACCACATTATATTATGCTACAACACTAATGTCAAATAACTTGTTAACAACGTAAGCCATAGCTTTTGACTGCTTTAATATGGCAAATTTAGTTACAAACAGATACATATGCATAAACTACATATGATCAAAAGTCACTGCAATGGTTAATTTCTACCTGATGCTGCTAGCTGATGGCACTGATGTCAGACTTTTCTCTGAATACTGTTCAAGCAATAAACCATCATTGGACTCTTCATCGCCCGATGCAGCGTAACAGCACAAGCATGTCATAAGTATGGTCACTAATGTCAGCAGGACCGATAAGGAGACAACAATAACCACGGCAATAGAAAAATCTGAAACAGTAACAAATTGAACTAAATCTTTACACACATCACCACAGAAAAGAAGAAACATTCATAAATCATAATGCAATATTAGTCTAGTCTATTAATAATCTATACTCAAGACTCAATAAGTGCCATCTCAAAGCCACATGTACCAAAATTTAATAGTAAAAGAATAAATCAGAACACATATGAGTAACCTAGCCATAAGCAGAGTTATGTTTTACTTGGATTCTTTGTTCTGCAATATATTCACAATAAATCATCTGTCACAGAATTTTAATATTTTAATAATTTTACTATATTAGTTTAATTTTAGTCTAGCAGACTACAGTAATAAAAATGCAAATCTCTTATTTTCTGCAGATACTCATGCTAAACTGGAACTTTTAAGCAGTCTTGTTATCAAGGACTTAGTTTATGAGGCCAAGACCAAGGCCAAGACTTTTTTGTCAAGGCCAAGGCCAAGACCACATAATTATCTCAAGGCCAACATCAAGGCCAACTGACACAGTTACCATTACGAGCTAAAATTTGCATTGCAGTAACCGAGACAGAATATACCTATTTATAATAAAACACAGTGCAAAAGAAACGATTTGTGACAGTTTTGGTGTTCAATATTGAAAATAATGTATAAAAATAAAGTCCTTCCCAAGCCACATATGGCCCATAGGGCTTCGTTGATCTCCTTTTCTATAACCGTCAGCCAGACACCAGCTTACATTGTGAAGCCACGGATACTGGGCTATCGACATTTATTATACACTGCGTGCCTGACTAATCAGCTTTCGCTGGTGCTTGCTGCACCTACCCACGAATGGAATGGCCAGGCTGAGTTGACCTGGATGGCTGGTTAAAGATGGTGTGGATGTGAATGTAGCCCGTGAAAAACGTCACTCATACCAGTACTAACCCGATCTGACCTGAAATAAGTATATTAATCGAGACCAGTGGTTACTATTAGGCCTAAGCCACACCACCACAATGAAAGTGATGTATATGCCTATGGCAGCCTTATTATATCACTAGACACAAGACATGGGAACTATGACACATTCGGAATACGGAATGTGTGATGTATAAGTCGGAATGTGTGATGTATAAGTCTAACAATCCTAGAGGTGATTGGCTACAGAGCAGTCCTACTGATTCGCTGTTGGTCAGTTAAACAGAGACGGAGGATGTATAGGCCTATGACAGGTAGTTGTAGCATCGACTACAAGAACTATATGCTGGGTGAACTACACGCATTGGCATCAAACAGCAGCTTGCACTTCACAGACTCGGATTATTTTACAACCTACATGCAAGTCTGTGAAACATTGCTAAACACGAAATGGCAGACTGTCATGTGACACCATGAGTGTGAGCAGAGTATACACGTACAGCAACTACATTGGCAAGACCAACGAAAGACTTTTCTCTCAAGGCCAAGACCTTGTCATCCAAGGCCAAGACCTTTGTGAGGATCCTCAAGGCCAAGGCCATGCCTCGAGGACAACAAGACTGCTTTTAAGAAGCTAAAACTGTTCTTGTGTGTAACTTTGCACACTTCAATGACACAAACAATGACGGCTAGTACCTTGCATGTGTAACGAAAGATTACTATCTTATTATAACAGTCATCAGTCAACACAAAATAGGACATGAACACTGATTTAGTAAAAAGTCTCTCTAAGAAAACTAGAACTTAAGTTGAGCATCTCAATCGCAAGTCTGATTCCCAGCTACAGAATCCTAGGCATGTTTTGTAACTCGTTGCCTCCATCACCAGGTGGTATAATTTCGTAAAAACAAAAGCTGACAGACAGACACATCAAGTGACATGTCTATGATATTGCAGCTTCAACTGGTGTTATTAAAGAACTTAGTATAAATTACAGAGACTTGGTGACATAAGATAGATTTTAATGTGTATTCAACGAACAAAAAATCAGCTGGCTACCAGCACAGTAAAACTATCATTAACATACTAGAGAATGCTTCAGCCGTATTACTGATCATCGCTGAAACAGGTGCAACAACTAATACATCTGAAGAGTTCGAGCATTTGTTTTTTTAACTTTTAATGTTACCTTTAAGACTAATTATAAATAACCTCAAACTCTACACAAACTCTAACTTCCGCCATATGAAGACCACGCCCATCTGCCACGCCCACATCACGGTAAGAGAGTGCAAGTAAGTAAGTCACAGTCGGCCAGAAGTTGAAAGCATTGATTGTCAGATTGATATCTGAAAATCGCTATCCGAAAAGATGATTTAATCACATTCCATTCCTTTTAGCCAGTTTTTAGGCGCACGTTAAATCATCGCATATCGCCGTCAGTCACTTGACCCCTCCTGGAAAAGTTGTGAAGTATTTTGTTTATTAGTCGTTACATTAAAACGCTCAGTAGACGGAATATTTATGCATTATTTCACAACCTGTCATCGGCTTCTGCGGGCTTCTCCCCCAGACACCCACCAGAGCATGGATCCCACTGGGAGACTTTCGTTCCCAAACCCCTAATTTGCCCACCCCTGGAAAAAAATCCTGCAGGTGCCCCTGTTCATAGGCCTATATTGTCAGGACCGCAGAGAGCCAGCAGAGCAGGGGCACCGGAACTGTCCGCTTTCTCAGGCCCCTCCACTTGGAGTCGACATCCTCTGTCTCTGACCCCCACAATCGCCCCATTTCCCTGCACTACTGTTCTTGACACGCACCAAAACTATTCCAAACAAATGGGAAACTTGTACGATTTTTTCCGCGCTGCATGGAATGCAGACGCGGTCTAGCGATGAAAATTCTGTCTGTTTGTCTGTCTGTCAAACGCGTGCTTTGTGACAAAATGGAAAATGTTCGGTCCAGATTTTTTATATCATATGAAAGATCATTTTGCCTAGTTTTCAGAGAAGAATGGTTGGTGGGGGGG
>Ga0049105_1001163_pt1 | contig 11114 bp, 8 predicted proteins | sample WorMetvaBAHAMAS1_FD_61260 | JGI IMG/M metagenome (GOLD analysis project Ga0049105, IMG submission 61260) | Worm MetaG Olavius vacuus BAHAMAS.1 | ecosystem: Host-associated > Annelida > Digestive system > Unclassified | place: Germany: Marburg | collected 2013-04-09 | reverse complement strand
AGAGCCGGACGAACGCAGTCGTCGTCGTGACGGCATGTCTGCGACGCGAGTGAAGCAGGACTGGAAATAACTCGGTCCAGCGCCATGAATGGCTCGATATGTTAAAACTGCCAATTTGAACGAGATGCGCTCAGGGATACACCGTGTGAGGTGTTTTTTGTTTGTTTTGTATGTTTTTTTGTTTTTTAAAATCTCTTTTGTGTTTTTTGCATTTTTTTCGTGTACTTTGGTACGATTTACATAATAAATAAAAATGGTACATCCATTCATTAAGGTGACACGGACTCACAAACAGACGAACGCGGACAACCGGACTACTTAATTAATACGGCGCCTATCGGCAGGGAATGCATAATAAAAACTAATGGGCAATATTACTTGAGCATTGGTGCCGCAGTCGTCAGTCACGAATCAGTAAAAATACGAGCCTCCATCGTCGTTTTCACGTTTAGCTACCTGGATGAGGAGCAACGCCATTATTGCGTTATCCGAGATATAACCGAGCGCTTTGATGTAATCTTCGCATCAGTACACTTGATCTTCTGCGTGATTGATGAAAAACGGAAATACGTCTGAGCGATCAGAACAGTCATGTGCATGTGGCTAGCGCGATGTAATTGACAATTAATGATCTTGTTGAGCACTGAGGCACCAAACATTCACTCCGGGTATCATTAACGTAACAGAAAATGCAACACAGTAAGTCACAAAAACTAACTTATAAAACGCTAAAGATTCACAATGAAAGCCCAATTTGCAGCGCTTGAATGCACCTTCTCAATTAGGATGCTGTAGGGCCTGCTATGGCTGTCATTATTTATAGCCACAAATAACTCCCTATTTTTGCCATATTTCGCAAAGGAGAAAGAGTAGCTGTGAAGATTAAAATGACCATTATTTGTAGCAAAACTTGTGCGACATTTAGCCACATTTCTACTTGAAATTACTAGAAAAATGTAACTGGGTGCGCTTTTTCTGGCACACAGTGTAGAAAGGTTGCAGGCAAAATCGTGGCCGCAAAGAGGTCAGCACGAAAGCGAAACTGATTCTAACGGTGTGTAATGTGCTGTGACGACAGGTGATTATGGACAGTTACCAGTGGTCGAGCGACGATCAGCAGCTGCTTGTTACGACGGCGGCGAGTGACGACAGCACCTCACTGACTGCCGATGAAGGCGGTCAACAGGAAAGACAGGACGGCACGATGACGTACGCATGCTATTGCTATGACTTCGTCATCGAGGCAGTGTTGATGGGAGCGCTGTGCCTCTTTGGCTTTGCGGGCAACTCGGTGTCGACTGTCTGTCTGTGGAGAGACCGCTCCAAGAGCGCTACGCCATTTATTCTCATTTCGCTCGGCGTCGCTGATACGCTGTTCCTGGCGACCGTCTTCGCTGTCCGCGTCATGCCGTCGATTGACACGTTTGCGTTGCCGCTGCCGTGGCTACAGTCCGCTGAACCGTACCTGGGCAAGTACGTCTATCCGACCGCCATAGTCGCCGAGACAGGTACGATCTACATGATAGCTAGGTACACTCTCACTGCGTGATTACTCTCAGCATGACACACCTGTACTGTCTCTGAAGAGGCAGAGAGATGTACAGGTATAGCTATACAGGTAGAGGTGTGTCATGTGAGCAGAGTACGATCTACCTGACGATCCTGGTCACCGTCAATCGCTACGTGTCGGTGTGTTGGCCTTACCGGGCCTCGGAGCTCTGCTCGCTGCGCACCGCCCGTCTACACGTTGCCGCTATCACAGTCTTCGCCATCGTGTTCAACCTGCCGCGCTACTTCGAGTTCAATATCGTTCGTGCTCCGCTGGCGACCGGAGTCACTGATAACGTCACGGTCGGTGTCTGGAACTCGTCGGCGGTCATCCCAAGCGTTCCGTCAAACTCGACTACCAGCAGATCCACATTGCTCGACGCGCACTTGAATAACATGTACCCGAACATGTCCGACGTCGATGTGACGTCATCTCGCCAGTCAGTGACGTCAGCTGAGGAAGTGACGTACGAGTGGACATGGTTGGGGTTACATCCGGTCTACCGACTGGTCTACAAGAACCTGCTCTATTTCTTTGTTTTGTTTCTCGTTCCGCTCTTCTCGCTCACCTTTCTCAACCAGCGTCTCATCGTCGAGCTGCGCCGGACCCGGAAGAAGCGAGCGCGCATGCGCAGTGGCGGCGGTCGGCGTCTGGGCGGGGCGGAGTCGGCGCGCTCCGAGGAGGACATCACCCTGATGCTGATCGTTGTCGTCATCGTGTTCGTGGTGACTCAGACCCCGGCCGCAGTGACGCAGACCGTTATCAGTACCATTGACCTTCGCCGCCTCATCTGCCCCAGCCCGTTCTTCTACTACGAGCGACTCAGCGACCTGTTCGTCGTCACCAACTCGTCCGTCAACTTCATCATCTACTGCCTGTGCAGTCGACGATTCCGCGCCGCGCTCATGAATCTCATCTGTCACAAGGAGAGCGCGCAGAACGGCTCAGCAGTGCCTGCCGCTAGCAATGCGGTGTCGTCGGAAGGTCGTCGCTGGCAAGCCGAACTGCGGACAATGCAACCGATTAGCGACGAACACTCGCCAGCGATGACTTAACGACCTCATCACATTCATTCCAGCATCTCTTACCACGTCACCACCTCACACAGTGGGTTTTCTCTCGCACTGCTGTGTCATATCAGCACAACAAGGAGTACAATAAAGCTGGAATCAACTTTACGTGTTCCATTTCTGTGCTCTTTGTCACCCTCTACCATATTTTGCATCTCGTTCTCCACCCCCCCCCCCTTTAGGACTGTGTCGTCCAGTATAGCTGTGAACGTATCTGCGTATGAGACACGTTACTCTGTGTATGAGCCTGGAGCAGATGCTGATGAGATGCTGAAGCTGACGAAATAATGACATTTTTTCGCTACATCGTCGACACGTTGTGCAGAACTTTTACTGACGTTATGTCAAGCTGCGTGTTGTGTGTCAGTTGAGAATGTCGAATTGTTAATTGCACTGTACGCCCGGTTTAGCGATTTGACGCTGACAAATCTATATGTTATTTCTGAACGATATTTTATCGGTTTTACAGGAGCGGATCTAGAATTTTGGAAAGAGAGTTTAACTGCGTGTCACAATCGCTGGCCACTGCGAGACCACGAGCATAGTTAAGGCTCGTTATTGAAATCAGGTCATTGTGTAATATCATAATTTTGTCTCTTTTCACCCAAAAATAAAAACAGGTACATACACATAAGAAATTTGAGTGAATGAATGTCTTATTTTATTACTCAAATTTCAGTGAATTGCAAATCAGACGCCTTGGGTTTAAATGAATGAAACGCTGAAACATCGGTATGTTTAACTGTGTACATCGTCAACTCGGTAGGCTTTAAACTCCCAATCAATATATCCTTTTAGATCCGGTCCTAGTTCTGTTTTATCACACTCGGGGGAGGGGAAGGGGTTCTTCATAGCCATGTCAATATGCCACCATGCTACTGTGCGTATTCGAGGCTGAGCGGAAAATGCAATTAGACTCGACGGTGAAGTTCTCGTCTGATTTCCTGTATTTCGTAAAGGCAGCAGTAAGCCATAGATTCCATGCTACCGATTGTCAGAAGCGGTTTTGCGGAACAATCAGGCTGTCACTCCTGCCACCAGTATATGTGGTTTCCCAACTTTAGAAAATGTGGCAATTGCGACGCATTACAACTTGAAGCCGCCCGACCCGTGCTATAGTCGCTCTCCGATTTAATTACGACGACCGTGCCACGTTTGAACTCGGTCAACCTATCCGTTCCTGACTTATAACGTTTTTACTGCTGGTACCTTATATACGCTGTGACCTTGACCTTTGACCCTTTGACCTTAAAAGTTTTTAATGCATCGGATGTGACTTGATCAAATTCCGTACCAAATTTGAGCGAAAGCCAACAATTCATGGCTGAGTTTTAGCGATTTCAAGATTGAAAATGATTCGTACTACTAACTGCCCATGTTCATGCGTAAAATTAGTCGTTTTTAACGTATTTTCTTCGTGTTCGCTTGCATTTACAGCGATGTTTTTAAACGCAAGAAGACGCTCGCAGTCGAGTGACAACGTGTTTATTACACTGTTTTGTGGGCGACTGCGCATTAATTTAAACGAAATAATGAGGTTATTTTTGTGGTTCGCACCTTGGCAGCAAGAAAATAACTGGAGAAACCTTGAAAATATCACAGACGTCGGCCGAAACCGACCAACTGCACGAGGGCGGGGCGCCGTGTTTCTTATTTAGTCCGCAGTACATGCTATCATTCGAATGCATGTCTCCGGCACTGAACGACAAGACGAGCCGTGGAGAATTTCCATGCGAATTAAACACAGTGCGTCGATTGGAAAAAGATCACATCGAAAGACTTAAGTTCGGTGTTAACTTCAGTTTTAAACTGGAGTTAATACCGAACTTAATATTTGATCAGTGTAAAAAAACTTCTCAGTTTATAAAACAGTGTATAAGTCACACCTTTAAAACAGCGAACACGTGTTGCAGCAAATTACGTGTACGACGCGCAGCAGATGATGGATGAGAGCCCATGATTATTGTTGCGAGAGTGTGCAGAAATTAACGGAAGTGATAGGAAACGGCGACCAAAACAGCTGGTTTAGTCACAAAGGCTTCCCATTTCCTCTCCCATTAATCCAATTTTTCGTGGTATTTTCGACAATAATTCTCGCGTATTCCGCGGCTACACAGAGTGTTCAGAGCGTCCGATCCGACTCAACTCAACCAGCTGATTTGAGTTGAGTCGGGCCCTCTGAACAGGGTTTAAGTGCGCTTGTATGTGACAGTTTTTTTGAGTAAATTAGACTACTGAAGCGATGCGCCATGCAAATCTACACTAACGTGTTACCGCGTGATATGCTACGTAATAATATCCCATTATCTCCCCCAGGAGGGGGAGCTAAAAAGAAATCTCATAAACGTGTTTATACTAACTATCTTCTATTTATTTAAGCCCGACTTCATTTCATTTTATAATGCAATTAATCAAAATATTATAACACTTCTTGTCAGTTTTCCCGGCGTGGTTTCGAAAACGTTGATAAAAGCGTCGGATCTAATGGGACCAGGCTGGATCCGCTCATAGGCGCAACAACCGTAGGGACCGGGGGAGACTGGTCAACAACTTTTAGGTTGGGGGAGACCAACAATGTATTGGTCCCCCAACTTCTTGGCCGTAATTTTCAAAAAGCAAGAAATTTCACAGCAAGTGTCACCAGAATGCAGGATTTAGCATCTGAGTTATGAAAAATTTTCCCGGGGTGATTTCCCGGGGTGACACCCCGGACCCTCACAACGGGAGGGGGCGACCCCCTCCCGCACCCAACACCCAGCCCGGCCTTTGACCGGGCGCGGGGCGCAAGCGCCCCGTTGTTGAGACCCAAACCCTGGTCCCCTCAACTTTTCAGCCGTGGTTGCGCCCCTGTATCCGCTGCTTGTTAGCCATTACCACACGGCAAAGTGGCGTCAGAGCGCCGGAATGATTCTGCTTGACAGCTCGCCGGAAATGAGCACGTCACCAATGACGTAGCCTACGTCTGTTTATATTGTTTCCGCTTTACATAAGATGACGTACAGCGGCTCTGACACGTATTGTCATGTCTGTAGAAACAGTGTGTCAGAATAGAACTAATAGGACCGGCCACAATCAGCGTATGAACTGGTTTTTGTTTGCCATTTTAATATGACGTCATAACTCCGCTGAGGGTGGTTCAGTTTTAACAAAATTTTGTAGATCAATGCAGAATAACACGCTGATGACGAAAATTAAATCAAAATTCAAACCGGAAATAGAATTCGAATATGGCGGCCGGCCGTTTTCCGAAACCGAAAGTAGTTTTATCTCAGCCATGAATTGAGATATCTCACCGAAATTTGGTATGCAAATAGATTTTTGCCTCCATAAATGAGTGCAATCACCATGCATGAACCAAAAAGTAGATTTCCGACTCTATGGCCGCCATCTTAAAAAAATCGATATGACATCCGCCATCGTTCATCCGATTACTAAGAAGTTCAGGCAGATGCAAAATGGCATCCAAAACACACGGGTCAGTATGGAAACCGGAAGTAGAATTCCAATATGACGGCCGTCCATTTTCAAAACCGAAAGTAGTTTTATCTCAGCAGCAGATTGAAATATTTCATTGACATTTGATATGCAAATATATTTCAACCTCCTTAAATGACTGCAATCACCTGACATGAACGCGGAAGTAGATATCCGACTTTATGACCGCCATCTTGAGAAATCGATATGACGTCATAACTCCGCAGCCGTTCGTTCGATTACTACGAAATTTGGCAGGCAGATGCAAAATCACATGCCTATGACTATACATGGTCAACATGGAGACCGGAAGTAGAATTACAAAATGACGGCCGTCCGTTTCCGAAACCGGAAGTAGTTATATCTCAGCCGTGGATTAAGATATTTTATCGAAATTTGGTACGGAAATAGATTTCTGACCTATTAAACAAGTGTCACTAATAGGAATAGCATAAAATATGTTAGAAAAACTGCAAATATAAATGTAAAAACCTTCATATCAACGTATAGGACCATCGTTCATGACACATATAAAACGGCAAAAATTAATTTCATCAACTCATGCGACCGTGGGTACTTTTCTTGCGTGGTTGGCGCCATGACTTCAAAAAAACCTGTCAACCCTGGTAACATAATGTAACAACGTAACGTAACGTAACTTAATTAGCGGCGCGTGTCAGTGTTGATATAGTCTGTTCGCTCAATTATAAGTGAAATAGCTGTAAGGAAGTAAATTAATTTTGTTACGATGGTATAATTTTCCGGCCTTGGCCAAGGTCTGCACTTTCTGAGTGCTGTCTAGTCAGACTTTCGGTAAGTGATATCCAGGCAGTGATATCCAGGTTCTAATATGTCAATGTAGTTATTGTGATGAGCTCATATGTTGTGCGTTGTCATTGTCAACGCACGTGAGTGCCGAACTGTTGCGTGTCGTTATCTGATATTTTGTGTACATAAAATGTCGTGCTCTTTTCTCGCGTCTTGTACGCGTTGAATGTAACGAAGTCAATGTCGTGACTCGTGAGCGAATTTCAACGCAGTCGGCCTAATGCTCAGCTTCGTTGATGCGGATTAGCATTTTGCGAATCCGACTCTCACATATAGGCCTATGGTCTACATAGTTTGATTGTGGGTTTTCGTTACAACATGTCAAGCTACGGCCGACGTGTGAAAATCAACATCAGTAACCATCTTCATACGCTTTCTACTACAGACACTGTTATTTCATCATTAGAGACGATTCGTTGTTCGTTTAATGAGCTATACAAGTGCACTTTAAAATTCTAATTTTAATTCCTGTTTAATCCAACATCAACACGTTATATTTTCGCCACCGCCGGATTTAGGCAAAGCTAAACAAGCTGGCTGCGTTCTATATATAAGACCTGGCAATACGCAGAGGCCTCACAATATTTCAGATTTTTTTGCTTTTAAAAATAATTTCACATGAAATTTTATATGTACTGGCAGCGAAATGATGATATGTAATCAGTATTTGAAAAGTGCAACCGTTTTGAAATAATCAGTATTTTCTTTTCTGGTGAAACTGTGCAACAAGTTCGTCCATCCTATACAGTTTAGGGCTTTACCAAGTCAAAATCCTGCTCTGGTTCTGACCGAAAAAACACTGTCTATTAAAGTTATTTTCAGGTTTACGCCGAAAGCATTGGTTATACTCTGATTGGAGTTCTATGGCTGCCAGCTCACTCGCCCAGCTGCGCGCTGCTGATGTGCTGTTAAAATGCCGCTGGCGATCAGACGAACGGTTGACTTCTGATGTTGTCGCTTAATATAGAAACGCTGTGTATAATGCGCTGTAATAACCATTAGATTAAAAACAGGTTTTTTAAAAATCTAAGCTATATGTAATAACTGCAACGCCGTGCGGTGTGTGCGTGCAACAACCATTATACAAATGAGCAGGAACAGTGCCAAGTTCTGATTGACACGGAGTGGTGATTTCTGAGATTTCTCGCCTAATTTAAAATGTTTTTTTTTTAAATTTTAACCTGAGGAATAAAGAGTTACGTTTATGACGAGTGTCTAGGTAACGATTGTTCGGCTGATCGGCCCGCCGTTACAACGTCTGTAGATCTGCCACAGCAGAGAAACTGAATTTTCAGAAAACGCGAAACGTTTCGTTTCTACTGGTCGATATTTATATTTTTTTTGAAAAAAAAACGTTAAACGTCCGATTGTTTGCATGCAACAAGATGTGATGTTGTCATTAGCGTTTTCTGATGTTGTGGTATTCTGTTGTTGCGCGGACGTGTGGATGCTATTTTACATTACATTTCTTCATAACAAAGTTTACAGACGTCGTTCGATTTATGGAGGGTTACGACGAAGAGAAACTCGGCTGCGGCAGAGAATACGCGCGATGCTGCATACCAATAGGCAAATTATCTTCTTGCCCGTGGACGCATTGTCTTTGTACACTTCGTTATAAAAATTGAAAAAAAGACATTACCTTGTTTTTTATGATGCCCTTGAAGGTCCTGGATTTAGCCTGGTTAGATGCCGAACGACACGGAATAACGCTGTAGTTGTATTGGTATCGCAGATGCTATAATTGTGTGGATATAAATACTGATTAGAGAAATATATCACAATAACTATTGAAGACAGATTTTTACTTGAATACAAGCTGTGAAATAATTATTCACTTCATATTTTTGCGAAATGGGTGAAGGAAAAAATTAAATCTGCGAGCGTACACTTCCACAAAAGACTTTATTCAGTAGATATGACCCTTATTCTCAGAGACCGCTGCCGATCTTCCGTAACGTCCTTGCTGCGGAAACAGTTAGTCGAATTGTGCATTTCAATCTTTCAGTATAGCAACTTATGCAACACTCTTTCGCCAACTGATGGTAGCACACAGCTCAGTGGTAATTGCTTACGTTCAATGCCACAAAAATCAGCATTTAAATAAGCACTGAAAGCGAAATAATTTTGTAAATGGAGAAATGATTTTTAGAACGATATAGTTGAAAACATAGTTCTCATTGAAAAACCAAAAATCTGCTTTCTAGTCATCATAATCAGACAAGTCTTAGGAGCTTAATGACAGCAAATGAACTTGGACCGTCTTTTGTATCGGTTACAGCAGTTAAAGTGATATTTTCACCTGATGCGCAAGATACAGAAAGCCGCTGATACGGCCACAGATCGTATTAAAACACACACAAGGCGATATTCAGATCAAAAATACACGCACAGAAGCAATAGAGATCAGTCGACAGGAAAAAGTTTTTGAAGATACATTGAACTATAATCAACAGAGTGCAACATTAACTGACATCTGGAGACAGAGAACGAAAATAACACCGGGAAGAAGCAGCAATTTCGTCAACGATAATAGACCCACTCTACCGGTTTCGGTTTCGGTTTCGGCGTCGAAACTGAACTGACCTCATCCACAGTTACGATGTTGTTTCAGTTAGTGCGACGAAGAAGAGCCGAATGTTCGGCTACGGCCGTAACCGAGCGTTTGAAAACCGAAACTGAGCATAATCATCAACCTCTCGTCGTTCTTGCTGCTCGGCGAGTTTTAAATTGGAAACCGGTCGAAATGCTGTACCGCGTTGCTGTCGACTAAGCCTTTCAGAAGTCTCCTGTCAAGCTTACATTTTAATTAGCGCAGCCGCCTGTTATGATGTCATCAAATATTGTTCGCGGCGGTCAGTGACAGCACGTCAGAACGATGTTGATCAACGCGATTTGGTGTTTTTTTTGTTCAGAAGTAACGTCGCTGTCTGACATCGGTTGCGCTCTGCATCAACTGTATATTTGAGTGCAATCACCAATGGAATAATCTGCCATCTGCTTTGCGTGACAATATCCTCTCACTCAACACGTCACTGAAAACATTCTGGGGCCCAATTTTCGAAACTTCGTAAGGTTTTTCGTAAGATTTTTTCCCTAAGTTCATCGTAAGATTTTCATAAGTTTCTTGTAAGTAACAGCGAGATACGATTTCATAAGGTTTTCTTAGGAAAATTGTAAGTCATTTTTCGAAAGCATTTTTAGGCAATCGTCATTCTGGTAATCAGTTATTTTTAGCTCAAAGTATTCGACCAATAACAGCTTCTGACAGAGGGTATCACGAATGACATCACTTGCCGGGAATTTTACGTTTTCATAAAATGTAATGTCATCGTAAGTTTTTCATAAGTTTTGCATAACTTCGTCTTAAGTTTTTCATAAGATTTTTGTAAGATTTTTTGATAATCACATGCTCATCCTAAGTTTTTCGTAAGTCAGACTTTCCATAAATTTTTTTTGTAAGTTCGTCATAAGATTTTTCAAAAATTGGGCCGGTGTTTATCACTGTCCGAAAAAAGTGTACACTTACTTACTTACTTAGTTAAGTCATAGCAAGACCTCAGACAGTCTTGGGACTGTGGGCAAAAAAATGTAAAAAGATAGATCCGGTTGATGAACCGACTTTGCTTGCCAGGTTGGGTGATTAGACGCGGAAAGCTAAGAGCTGCCCGGAGCGATGTCGTTAACCTCGGCTAAGTTTTTATTACAAAAATGCCGCGATCGAGGCAACTCTGATATCTTCTCGGTTCAAAAGACGCGTATCTTCTTAGTCAGGAAAATCGGAAATATTGCCGTTCCTTCATGCGGTCATGGAGCAAAGGTCAATGATCGTTATCGTCTCCAGCCACAGCAACAACAATAAGATGATTCAATCTGCGGAACGATGTTTTGTTGACGATGAAGATAATCAAACATGTAACTGATGGGAAGATGCTGCTGCTGCTGATGATGATGAGGAGGAAGAGGACGAAATTGACATCTTTGCAAAGATATGCAATCGGCTAACAATGATCGTCTGCTGAACATCAACATCACAAGCCTTGCCTACCTGAATAAAGATGTGTTTCAGTACAAGTGTGTGTGCAGTTTTCGCTGGTAAAAGAGGCTGCGACTAAGTACAAGGTGGGCCAAAAACTAATTAGTTACACTGCTTTTTCTAGTTTTATTGCTACATTTTATGTAAGCCAGCATTT
>Ga0049105_1001162_pt1 | contig 11115 bp, 6 predicted proteins | sample WorMetvaBAHAMAS1_FD_61260 | JGI IMG/M metagenome (GOLD analysis project Ga0049105, IMG submission 61260) | Worm MetaG Olavius vacuus BAHAMAS.1 | ecosystem: Host-associated > Annelida > Digestive system > Unclassified | place: Germany: Marburg | collected 2013-04-09 | reverse complement strand
AAAATGAATAATTTTCCCCGACTAATTTCTTTATTCGCGACACCAGTAAAACAATACTAAGTACACAAATGTAATACTAAACTTTGTTCCATTGTAAAATATTGCAATATAAACTAACCTCCAGTGTTTAAAGGGGCAGAGCCCCAGTGGGGGTCTGGGGACGAAGCCGACAAAACTGTGAAAATAATGCATAAATAACTGGTCTAGTGAGCGGTATTTTAAAATTTCCCGACTTTTCCCTGACCCTCTGTTTTCCCTGACTCCCTCAAAATTCCCCGACCGTAAGAACCCTGTAGATTTGAAGATACGGCAACTTACACTACACAACTGTCAAACAGCCTACCCTCCTCTATTTTCAATATTAAACATCCTGAATGTTCTCATGCAGCACGCCAGTCAGCAAATTTGTTGCATTTATACTGTATATTCATACTGCATACAACATTCGTAGCAACACTAGTATTTTATTGCAAAACACATCATAGCATACAGGATCAAGAGCAAACAACTGCAATGCAACACTACACTGTATGCCCAACAATCAACTCATGGAGGTTAACTTCGGACTTTTAACAGATTTCCAAAATTTTTTACCTCTGGAAAGTGTTAAATTTCCAAGAAAACCCACACAATATTTCCTATCAGTATCACACTGTGTTGCTGTTATGGCGAATACTATATAGTATTATCACGTATGTTGCTGCACTACCTCAACAAAGTAAAAGTTGAAAGTTCAGTTGTCGCAGTCGCAGTCTGGAAGGAAATCCAAAAAGAGATGCATCAATTTTTAAATACACCCATTCAAAAATAACGGTACTTACTTTCCAGTTCTTATTAAATATTCTTTCCGTGCAGAACACTGACGTCCTAAAGCATCACTGGCTGCATGTCTGGCATGGGATGGACCAGACCATCATCAAGGGCAACCGAGGACTGGCATCGTGTTTTCAAGCATCTGTGCGAGCAAATGGTTGACGCAGACACTCTAAACAGTTGTGACAGTATTAATAATCCTCATATGACAACAAACATCATTTATGTCAAATATGATATAACCTTCAAGTTGCATTTTGTAACCTGCTAGAAGCTGAACATTTAACACCTCCACGTAGTGCAGCAACATGCCTAAGGTACAACGGCAAATATTATATGGGTTTCGTTGTAAATTTAACAAACGTCCAGTGGTGAAAAAAATTCAACAACCAGTTAGCAAAGTTACTGCCACAAATTGGTGGTCCACTTTGTTTGGGACACGGTGCACATTCTTGTACCACAACTGCATATAGCCTACATAAAGCATCTTGCTTTGCCTTAGACTGGACAAAATAAAGAAGCATTGTTCACAAGTTGCATTAGACAACACTGTCTCCAAGGCCATGAATCAAGTCAAATTACATCAAGTAGCTTACTGCTGTTTCTTTAGCATCTGTTGCTTGTTGGCTTTTAACTGCTTCAAAAACAGCTCCATATCTTCCAACGTCTCTTTCGGTCTATCACCAGTTTTTGTTTTGCCATTGTCTGTATCTTTATATCGACCACCAGCAGCAGCAGCAGCCGATGTTGTGTCACTCTGGCGACTGGATGTAACCATTTTGCTGTCCGTCACTTTACGGACTGCAGTTGACGATTTTTGCGCAATGTCACTCCGATTCTGAGGAATTCTGGCTTTCTCATCGTCGTCTGACGAGGAGTAGTTTGCAAGCGGTTTACCTCGCGCTTCTGTGCGAACATCTTTCACAGCATCCGACCGTGCAGTCGGCCGTGACTCTTTATCGTCACCATTCTTTCGTGACTGGTGCTCAAATCCTTTGCCTTTACGACCAGACAGGTTTACCTGGTTAACTGGCACACGCTTTTCAGACCTATCGCCGGAGTTACTTCTGGATTTCCGACGATTACCAAATGACAGATTTTTCCGAGGCAACGCCACGTTAGTTCGTTCTTTTGCAATATGTCTTCTGCTTTCACCTCCAACATCAGAGTGTCGTCTCAAACCTTGTTTGTCCCTCCTGTTACCATTTTGTGCCTGGAACTGATCTCTCCTACTTCTTGCACCAGTGGCTTTCTTCCTATCTGATTTTGACTGATAATTGCTACCACTAGATCTTGACCTAGAAAAAGAGCTTGAATGCCTAACTCGTTTCCTCCTGACCTTTGTTCGACTGCTTGACCTAGAAGAAGAGCTACTTCTTCTGGTTCTAGACGTTCTCCTTTTGGACCTGGATACAACTGACGATCTACTTTCAGCCCGAGATAGTTTCTTTTTAGATTTCGATGTAGGAGAGCTGGATGTGTCCGACGAAAAACTTCGAGAAGGAGATGACCTTCTTGAAGAACGAGATGTCAAAGAGCTGTCTCGAGACCTTGCAATATTCTGCCTACGACTGGAACTAACGCTTCGAACTAATCCTATCTCATCCTCATCTTTACTTGTCTTCTCACCATTCCTGCTTTTCCGATGTTGTCTACTTTCAGTCTCTTGCTTGCTTCTGGCTGAAGAATCTGAGCCAGAGCTCTGTTGCGGATGGACCTCCGTCTCTTCAGAAGGTGGCAATGTGGGTCCAAACATTTCGCCCGCAATGCTGTCTGACAAATTCCGCTTCCTCTCTGGATTCACTCTGCTGTCGTCGTATGATCGGGTGGTGCTGAACTTCGAGCTGCCGACCAAGTGCGAGAGGTTTGTTTTGCTCGTTTCTGCAGGCACCCAGGTCGCTTCTGCATGTGAAGAATGTCGGTGTCTCCTCCGAGCATGGCCAGAACTGGAAGAATCAGATGATGACGACGCATGGCGTTTTCGATTCTGTGTTCTAGGATGACTTGTACCGGCGCTGTAATTGTCACGTGTGCTAACACTGAAATACAACGACATCATATCACTGATTGGCGTGCATCAGAGTAATCAATTAACTTTACAAATTAAAGATACAAGCACAAAAACATGTCAACCAGAAGTTTCTTACTGTTTCACCGGCAATGTTTACAATAAAAAAAGAATGAAAGCAAGAATCAAGAATTCAATTTCTAAGACCTAGATGCAACCCAGAACCAACAACAGACTGCACACCATAGACATCTGTGTCGATGTCTAATGCTAACTATGTCGGCCTAGGCAACGTATAACTTCATTCGATCTGAAATAGTTTACACCACCATACAGCAGAACAGAAATGTGCATATCATTATTATCATTACTGCTGTTATTACTGCTTTTGCACAGAAACCTTTACTTCCAACGAAATACTCCCGTACTGGATTTCTGAAACTGAGCTGTAACAGTCAGTTACAATGTTAAAGCACCGTAGTACAAAACCTGGTCTAGCTACCAGACACTTATTACTGCACGTGACAAAGTCTGCAGGGCACAACGATACGTGGTGAGCGCCAACAGTCAGTGACTGTGACTGATCACTGCAACACCAACATCAGATGATATTCTCACTACAACACAATTTCTGCCACAAGATTAGTGCCTGGCTTACTTTTGGATCCCGTCATCTGCTTTTGCACCCTTACTAAATGCGTCCTTTCCATGCACATCCGACATGCCATCGCTGGCTTCATCTTTCACCTCGGCTTCTTTCTAGTATGATATAGGGTCCGTTGATAAATGACATTATAGAATCATGACATACAACAGGTGGTCCGAACATTCGTACAGAGCAGAGTTTGGCCAGTTGTCCCAAACAGTATTATTGGTTAACCATTATGTGCCAGTCAAGCCCACCCAGAAGCGTGTGAAATAAATAGCAGATAACAAAATAAAGCACACAAGTAAAGCAAATGAAGCCAAAATGCCACAATTTTAAAATTTTACATTATTACACATTATTTCAGACGTTAATTAAATCATGCCAAATGTTATTGATAGGTTCAGGCAGCGAAGCACCAGCGAGAGTAAGTATGTAACGAAACAGACCCACAAGGACACAATGAAGAGAAATGTGATAGAATATAGCACCAGTGAAATAAACAGCCAGTCAGCGAGAGTCGATATCAAGTGTGTAGTCATGTGATCGTCAAATGATGAATGCAGGATGCACGACGACCAGACACCGGCCATTACCGAGCGGAACATTAAAACACACACAAAAACAAAAACCTCGGATACTAACTGTTCAACGTGCACAGATCTACTGTTAAAATGATCTCTACGTACAATGCACACTCTTACAAGTGACATACACGGCTAAATCTATTATCACAGCATCAATGAAAACAGTTTTTCAGCAAAGATTTTGTCATCTTCTGAAACGTCATGTGGCATATGACATCAGCCGCTTGACTATGGCCTCATCAGCCACACACAGCCACATGTAGATGGCACAGACCACTACAGAACTTAATGTCTGACAATGTCAATTTAACATTTAGACTTCTGCATAAGCATATCTGTCATTGTCCAATGAGCCCCATAGTTTTTTAGAGGGATCAGAGTTGCCTTATTCTGTGTGAAAATGATTGAGCAGAGACTACTGATGCAGGGAGGAATCAATTTCGATTCTTGAAATTGGCGCGATATAAATCATGTAATAATAATAATAAAATAACAATAAAAGCCCAGTTATCAGTTAGTGAGGTCATCCACTCAGGAACAGCTAACTATCATGATGTCACCGACTAGTGACGTTAACAAGAGAGGAATCGCTCCTTACTGGCTTGCAAATGTCCAGCTTGTGGCAGGAGGTTGAAAAGATACTGTCTGCCTATGAAAGCCTACAGGGTAATTTACTGGAATGTAACTAATTACAACATAGCACACACGGTGTGTGGCTTAGAGGTCCAATGCGACAACTGCAATTTTCTGAAACAGAAGTGGTATGATTACGTTAATCTCATCATAGTAAATTCATGTACAATTTCCTGTCCATCTGGGAAATTACCACCCATTCAGTCAATGCAAACGCAGACGACAAACAACTACAGCTTTACCTGCTCGCAGTTATTAGAAAAGCGACGTTGTGTTTGGTAATAAATAAAGGGGACTGACACACAGTTGTGCACAGCTAGTGTAAATGATAGCACAGGTGACTCACACGACGCTGTATTTCGGCGAGCAGCGACACGGTCTCGGCATTGTTTGGCTGCAGCAGCGACGCACGATAGACCCGCGATATTGCTCCATCAGTGTCACCCGCTTCCAGCAGGCTGCAATATCATTAACTGCTTTGTTAGCTGCTCATATCAATCGAAGATTGATTTCACACCACAGAATTTCATCAGTCCTTACAATACTCACAAAATGCAGATACAACCACAGTGAAGGAAAGTCAAATAAAAGATGAAATTAAAACCTGCACTGTACTTCCAGCATTTTTTCACTGTACACACTTAAACATAGCACATCACGGTGTCTACTTTAGGAGAATGCTGTCTCCCATTGGTCGGAACTCTCTGTTCTGCTGCAGTCATTTTGGTCTGCCACTGCCCATATAAATAAGTCTTTTGTCTGGGAACATTATCAATCTCAGCTTACTGTATCATATCGCAGAACTGTGTATTTGCTTCCAGAATTGCTGTTTGTAAAATTTGGGTATCTTTCTCTTTCATGTCTATCTCAGGCTGATATTACCTATGCTATTGACTCTATTTGTAGTTTTGTACCTCCTGATGCGTGATGTGCGAGATGTTTTATGTTTTATGTCATCTTTTATATTTGTAATTCGTGTACGATTTTTATAATAAATAAATAAGAATATACCTGCGTGCCAGTGCCAGCAGTGTGTCACAGGTGTATCTCTGTGCATTTGTGTGGTCTGGGTTTACTGCGAGAGCAGCATCGAAGTCTTCCAGAGCACGTCGGTAACTTTCGCTGTTGGCATAACTGCACAGCACAAGACGATACTGCGATATCTATTTAGTAAGCTCTACATGATTAAGGAATGCAAACAAGGGTTTACAGTAGGGATGCTAGTCAAACTGCGGATACCAGGTACCAAAAAATATCCGATCCCGGGTAATTCATTACATGAAATTATTCCTGAAATAACAGCCAAATGTTCCAGGCTAATTAGCGCAAATTTAATCCACGCGATACACGTATTTTGGTAACACAATGTCGACCAGGCATCTCTCACAGCTGAAGTCGACTCAACCACTGTATAATATATCGTATAATAATTATCAACATCTGTAATGACGTCTGTGATGCTGTCATACGCCACGGTTAATTTGTGGTAAAGTTGATGAATGCAGAGCAGCCATTGACCCCCACATCGAGTCAACCAACTGTAGGCTACTATCATGTACACTCACCATCATGAGTAGGTATTACTCAGCCTGATACTTGGCACTTGTTTTATCTTCTAATGGAAGCTGAATGGCTCAGTCGATGTGTGCATTGCAGTAAGGGTAGTCTGTACGGCCATTTTTGCAACCAACACACACTGTCCACACTCAAATTCAATTCTGGGCTCTTGCACACCAGTCAGCATGCCAGCATTAGATCAAAGTAACCTAAGCTACGGCTAGCAAAGAAGCAGACATACAGGGCTCCTCTGGCAACTAGAGCCTCGACGTTGTCTCCGTCAATCTGCAGCGCTTTGTTGAACATCTGCATAGCTTCCGTGAGTCGACCGTGTTTGAAGTGGTCCACACCATCGGCGACACTGGCCACAAATGCATACAACTCGCCACGATGCATCAAGCAATGCAGGAACGGGAATCGCTTAAAACAGTAACATCAGTACATCGTTTTGCAATCATTTATCTCAAGATCAAAGCAGTGGCTCAAGGCAGAATCAAGACCGAGGAGCTGGATTGGCAACTAAAGCAAGGCATTCATCTCAAAGCCAATGCAAGACGGGGCCCATCATAACGAGACAACAGCTTAACACGATGTTTGCAAACTAGTAGTTAACTCACAGAACATAATTTACTAATTTTGTGGTACAAATGCACAACATGCAAAAAATGTCAAACATGAAGTACAGTAAGAGCAGTCTTCGTTACCTTTTGTCGATACCGAGACTCTAAAGTCAAGACCTAGACAAAAAGCCTAAGGTTGAGCCAAGGCCGAGGCAATATTATGAGAATGAGGCGAAATGACGCAGAAAAGATAAAACGGATAAAGATAGAGGCAAGGTCAAGGACGGAATAAATCTACCTCAAGGCATGCCTGAAGCCAAATCAGCTCGTTGAGTATAGCATCACGTGGCATACAGTCAACAAGTTTACAATTTCATGCAAAGATGACTGTGTTCCACCAAAATAAAGTATGAAGTTCAGTTCTCCCAATTTAAAGTCTGTAATTTACTAATTTTGTGATACAAATGCAGAATATGCAAGAATTGTTTCACATAAAGAACGGTACAAGCAGTCTTTGTTGCCTCCATGTTGCCAGCACGCATCCAAATGCAAATGTATTACACCTGCATTCAAATGAAACAACAATGAAAGCAACCTACCTGCGCATCGCCAGTTTGCGAGACTGCTCCTTCCTCAGGCTGTCGGCATAATCAGTGGCATTGTAGTTCACTCTGTAATACAATACAGATAAAATGTACGTTAAAAAAGACATTACAGCCTGGACTATGTGGTTACTTTTGGGTCTGCTCTTTAAGTGTAGATCGTCATGATACGTGATATCATGGATGACAAGGTGACACTGAGAGATTGTGGGTTCAAATCCCGGTCATGCACTGATGGACAACCATCTTGGCCAATTCATCCCCACACTTGTGCCTCTGTCCACAAAGAGCATAACTCGGTACAGTGTAACAAACGGTTGGATAACGGCACATTATGGAATGTGTGTGATCTACCAACTGTAACAATGGATGCAAATGAAATGGTGACAAGTGTCACACCTGTACATTGTAGAGTGTGAAATAAGATGCTGACTGGGACTCTCTCTTACATTTAGCATATGAAATTTACATTTAGCATATGAATACTTATGACATTGTTCAGTATCACAAGAGCACTGGGACTGTAGAAGTATCGTTTGTTCGTTTCACCATTCTCAGACGTGTTCAGGACCAATGGTAAACCATTTACCTGGTGACTAAGCATTACAATGGTTGTATCTGTATATCTCAACAAACGGCAAAGCCAACTCTATTAGAGCACATCAACTTTGCTGAGCACAAATTACGCGCTGCTATCAACGAACCCCAGTATGACAGATATCGACTCACCCTCAGCTTCGTTTGCTGCACTGACAGTGTGAGCCATGTATCGATGCGTTGAAAACAAGGGTTAAAACAGGTCTGCTACAATTTTTTTTAAATTTCACCAAAATTTAATCAATCCCACAGTTCACCGTAACACATTTCATAACACGTTACAATACATCAATTTCAGATGAGTAGTTTTTCAGTCTTTACATGGACAGATACATGAGCTTCACACAGCACAGCTGACACACATGTAGTAATAAACGTCAGACATTTACTTATGTAGGCCACGCATTAGCGACGGTCGCTGTCCGACATCGTCAAAGCCAAATATTGACAGCATGTTGGAGACATCCGCTGGATTGTGAAACTCCGGTGCATCACGCAGCATATCTCCATAGGATCGATTGTCAGCCGCCTCCACAGACCTAGAGAGGTACGTCATCCAAAATAATTATATCATTCAGTTTGTTAACAAGAAAGATTACATAACGGAAACAATATTCTCATTAATTAAAACCAGAACAAATACGAAAAATGAAAAAGGCACAAAATATGAAAACTGAAACCAAAAACCTGAGAAACAAAAACAATTTATGTAATGCAAATGATTTGCAACTTTGAAATCATTAGCTTGAAAATAGAAAACGTCTATTTCAAACAAACTGAGTTATGCTAGGTATTGTTTGATCAAATATCTCAATGCTAATTAATGGATACAAACGTGCATTAAGCAAACTAGATGATCTTTGATGGCAAATCATCGACCAGTATGCCTATGTCAGAAAGGTCCAACTTAGAACAAGTAATTTTTAACCACAGTTGGTGTCATTGTGATCTTGAGCTCTGACCTTTTGACTTCAACATCTAATAGGTCATCTTTGTCCCCAACTGCACCTATGTTATAAATATGGTAAAATTCCCACAAGCAGTTTACAAGGTATCGCGTTACAGACTTTTAGTAACACGATCGTACACAGACACACACACAGACAGAAAAATGGACGGCTTGAAATAAGGCATTGCATTACTAGCAAACATTGTAATAAGGCATTGCATTACTAGCAAACACTGTCACATTAGCTCGTTGCCTAATTTATGCACAGGCACTCCTAGAATATGTAATTTTTATTTGGTGGTTGCATTCTGTTAGCAAGATGTTACCGTCTGTGAAATTCGCGGAATCCTTATTCTGCGTGAAAAATGCTAAAATAGTGCAACTCTGAGTCTAACCTAAATCCAAACCCCAATTTCCAGAGCAGATTGATAAGATAAATTGGAGCGGTAGTGTCGAACAGTACATTGTTTTCAAAACATCTGGTTCAATAAAAGAACGCACCCAAACGAGCACTGAAATGGGCATCAGCTGTTAACAAAATGGGCACTGGGCAGCGACCAGTCATCTGTCAGGTCATGGCTTTGTGCAGCCAATCAATTTGTCGTCTGCGGCAGGGTGTTGTGCCGGAAGGGGCTGTGCATTAATTAAAAACTAGCTAATTCTTTAGTATCACAGCAGCACATTCACCTGTAGTAAGCCGGCAAATCTTCATCAGAAATAATGCCCTACAAAAACAACTGAGTGAGTGATCTGAGTTTAATTTCCAACCGGACAAACAACAGGTCATTTCCGAGACCATCTTTCGACGAAATTTACTGCAATGGTAAAGCTAACCAAATTCACAACAAGCAACAGAAAATACACGAAAACTAAAGCAATAACAAACAGCACTATTTGAGAAAAAAACAGATCAACTCATGCCTACAACATACCATGTCACTCCAAAGCTATTTTATACTAAATTATATGTCCATGAATACTGGGGAGATTGCATCAGGATTCACAAAGTCTTCCTGTTAATCACGCTAATCTTTCACTCCAACTGTTCATTCCTTAACGGGAGAATGAATGGCGGCACTGGCTGACCATATCGTGAACTGAAACAGCAGGACGTCGGTCAACAAGCATGGTTCTACGACATTCTAGCCACTGGTCCTGCGATACCATCCTTCAGCTGAACATGGAAGGGTTTTCTGCGGCCAGGCAAAAGCGGATTGTAATAATTCCATGATGAGGAAGACGACACTCACATGGCTGGAAACCATCGTGAACACAGGCACCAGCAAAATGAAATGAATAAGTGCAGTGTTCAAGTCGGATGGGAACGCCATTCGCGTTCTTTTTTATACAATGGGAACATCACCTCTGTTTTAACTTTTACATGCCTTATACTAACATTAAAAATGCTCAGAATGTACCAAAATGCACCACTGCCAGAAAAAAAATGAAAAAATTTTCTGAAGAGGGAGCATAGCCCCTCCCCAGACCCTACTGCCCATACACCTCGCCACTGGGACGAGATACCTTCGATTTCTCAATTCTTGCACCGTCGGGGCTCAGCGTTGCCGTTCCTTTTCATTTACAACTTGAACACTGAGTAAGTGAGTAGAGTTTGACATCCCAGTTGAAACATAACAGGTTACTTCGGAGACAAGGAAATGGAAATGCATGAATATTAATCTGGAGTGTGCCTTTAAGATACCTGACGGGAGGTGTGACAAAGCAATAAACAATATTACAAATGTTTAGACAAACAACAAGACATGTCATCAGTCAGACGCACGAGTTCATAGGTTGAGTGGGCGGGAAGCGCTCGTCGTTGCAGAGAAATCGTTATTTTGTCGTCACCAACGGCAATAACAACAGCTGCAACAGCACAAAACGATTGCCCTCTAATTATGTCATTATTCTGCAAGCACAGACACATTAGGTGTACAAACTTATTTTAAATTCACTATTTATGGGAAGCTGCAGTCGAAGAGAACAAGGTACCCACTACCCCTATTGCTGAAGATGTAGCTCCATGGATGGCCATTAGACCATTACAGTGCACTCCACTTATAAGCACATCGGATATAAGCACGCTCCGGTTATATGCACGGCATCATGCTGGTCCCGTTTAGCACCAAGCCATTTCAATGGCAAGCAACTCCGTTTATAAGC
>Ga0049105_1001161_pt1 | contig 11119 bp, 11 predicted proteins | sample WorMetvaBAHAMAS1_FD_61260 | JGI IMG/M metagenome (GOLD analysis project Ga0049105, IMG submission 61260) | Worm MetaG Olavius vacuus BAHAMAS.1 | ecosystem: Host-associated > Annelida > Digestive system > Unclassified | place: Germany: Marburg | collected 2013-04-09 | reverse complement strand
AGTCGTGCAGCGGCGTTGAGTACAGACTGCAGTCTGCTCAGCTGGTAGGCTGGGAGACCGACGAGTGTCGCATTGCCATAGTCAAGTCGCTGCAGAACCAGCGACACCACCATGGACAGCTTCACCTGCCTGGAAACACACTGACGTATGCTGCGGATCTGGCGGAGTGCGGCAAAGCAGTTTGACACGGTCTTCGAAACGTGTGTCCTGTGGCAAATAAACACAGCGGTGGCAGTGCAGGTGGCGGTCACCGTAACAACTTTAATTGTCCGATTGACTTCGGTCATGTTTCAAATATACCAAATCCTGTTCGACTGTATTACAGTACCTTTGATCTTGACGTAAATTTCAGCTAGCTCTCGATCTCTGATGGATTTATTGTCTCTCTTTTACTCGGTTTACTCGTTCCATGTGAGCTTTGATGATTGTCTGGAGGATAAGATTAAACATTACTATGTGGCGCACAGTGTAAAGCAGTTGTGAACTCATATGAGAAGTTCATATAAGTGTGCGAAGGCTTTGGTTTAGGTATAGGTTTGTGTGTGTGTATGTGTGTGTTTCTTTTGTGTTTAAGTTACGTAGGATCACTAAGTCTCAGGAGTTAGTTTTATGTGTATTTTTACTTGGTGGTTGTGAGCTTGGTTGTCAATTTTGTCATGTTCATTGCAATTGATTGTCTGGAAAGGCTCACCTCCAAAATAACTTGTTACAAGACTTGTCCACATAATAATATTTTCATCAGACTGCCCAATGATGTTGGAGAGGTCTTATTTCTCATCTTTTCTTTTTTAACCATTACACAAGCTCGCTTAATTCTGTCGGACATTTCACCCATCCCTGCCCTAACTTTTTCTGCCTTGATGATCATGACGTCACCAGCAGCTCACTTACTCGCTATCAGTCAAATGTGCCACCCAGTGTAGCACAGTAGGCTAAGCTTCGTGATTAGGCCACTGTGCTGGCAATGTGACACCATTGTGGATGGATGGTCGCCGTCCGTCAGTCGCCCGGTGGGGGTCTGGCTCGCGTTAGTCACCCTATAAGCTGTTGTGACTGTCTTCTGGTGGGCATTTGTAGGCCACTGTGCAGCACTGAGTACAACTCTGTCTAGCAGGGGATGACAGTAAGGGTGGTCAGTGTTTCTGCTAGCAATCAGTGGCAGCCAACAGACCGCAGGAGCTCATTGTTGCTGGGATTGACTCACTACTCCCACCTTTTCCCTCTCACACTGCTGGGTTTGTATATAGTAATAAGTGCTGTGCAGCGGCAGTGACAACTGATACTCAGTCCAATGCGGTTGTGCAGAGGGGCATAAATTATCCCTAGCTTAGCTATTAGGTTCGTGGTCATGGTCAGTCTTGATTTTGATCGACTGTGATCGCAGAGTATAGTCAACTATCTGATTGCGATAAGAAGCTGATCGAGGCAAGTCCTAAATTTGACCTAATTTTTAATCCCAGATGCCTTTGAAAGACTCTGGTTTCAAAACAAGGCTATGTATCGGAAATCTAGTACATTCTTGGGAGTGTTGTTGATTGACGTTTATCCTCCCGAAATCCGGTGTAGTTCGATATCTTGTCTGAGAAACTGGGCTCGTTGGGGGCACCCTGAAAATGGGCCAGGAAAATTTCGAGTCATCAATAACTCGGCTTCACATTCCTTTATTGTGTTGAAATTTGATATGCTGGTGCTCGGAGGCAGCAGCATTATGAAAGTCCACTTCTGATCAGATCCAAGGGAGCAGACGGTGCCAGAATTTGACATGTTTATATTGCAATAACTGTCCTACGGAATGTTCTATTTCACTGAAATTTGGTGTGAACGTGCATTGTTGGTCCATGGCGTTGGCCTCTTGATTAACGCCGAGAATGACTGGTGGGACGGGTGGCCTCAAGTGGCAGTGCATTGTTAATTGCCACCTTTTCTGGTTGAGTTTGTGACCTTGTTATCAACCAAGCAGTGTGTCAGAGAGACTTATCTCCAGAATGAACCAATTGGGTAACTGTGTATGAAGCAGGGGTGAGAATGATTACATACACCGTGTCCAGAAAAAAAGTGGACCCCAAAATAAATTGCTGTAATTCAACAAAAACTTATCAGAGTTGTTTAAATAAAAATAAAAATTTACATATGTTTTAAAAACACAGCACAACTTCAGTTTTCACTGAAAATGTGTCCGGATAAAAAGTGGACTTGTAGGATGTCGTTACTGACTGCATTAACAAACACTGCCATTAATATAGCATTATGTAAAACATTTTTCAGTAATACAGGAATACAAAAAATTGCCATAAAAGTGTTCAGCAGTAATAAATATTTTTTAGTTACTTTATTATTTATGCACTTACTTACTCAGTGGCCAACTGCTATTGACGTCGTCGAAACACTGTCATGGTTGTTGTGTAAACAGTAAACAAACCATAGTTTTTTTACTAAAGAAGATAAGGTTTTAATTTAAGTTTTGCGACAGGAATAGGGCTATCGAGCGAGGAAGTATTTTTGAATAAGCTGCTCAAGAACATCCGTCATGCTGTGAATAAAGCTGGCTGCTGTGTTAGTGTACTTGTAAGTAAGTTAATGAATTTTTACGTGGCGCATCAAAAATGAAAAGTCACTAGTGCGCCACGGTCTCAGACAGACAAAATAGTCTTAATAGTCATTTGAACTGTCTGACATCTGTCAGGCTGTTACAGAGTGCTGGGTGGACTATTCCAAACTTTGTGGTTCAGCAACACAGAAACCTATGTTCTCAGTCATGTACTGATACTCAGGACAATGGAGATGTTGGAATTTGCAGAACGGTGTGTGTGTGTGTGTTGTTGAGTTGATGCTATACATCTAGAGGCCGAGCACTCTTAATGTAGTATAGAAGGAAGTATATGAAAAAAATGTGAATGAAGATAACAATGGTTAATAGTAGATAGAGAAGATTAATGAATTGTAACCATTGTGATAATGATATCAACACACCCAGGGTATCCTGTATAAAGGACCATAAATCAAGTGTGTTGAAGTGTTTAGCCAAGTAAGACTAACGAGTACCTAAACAGTAGGTCTACGTGCAAGTTAATTTGCGTCTGGTTGTGTAAAAAACATACGTGTGTAAAATAACAGTTGTCGACGTGTCGTGCTTTGCGATGTTTATGTGATCTTGATATGCACGTATTTAATAAATTGTTTCAGATTGGCAGTGCATCATTGGGAAGTCATGGCAGTGTTGGTCTGGATCAGATGGGCCATGGTTTAGGATCATCTCCATCAGCAATGCAGAATTGTACACCTACTTCTGTTGTCAAGCAGCCACCGCGACCACGGATGCCACCTCCATCCAGGGTAACATGATAGCAGAGTGTTAATGAGTATGCCTAATGCTATTTGTTGCACTGGACTGTATTATGCTGCCGATATATTTGGTAATTAATTATTAGTTTTGATTAAAACATTTCAGAAGAGAGACTGTAGTTTGGACTTGACAAAGGATGATTGTTAAAGTTATGAATGGTATACCAAAGCAGAGTTGTAAATCTAGTTATTGCAAAAAGTAAAGTGATGCTAGAGTTTTAATCTGAGTTTAAGTGAATTTACAACTGAAGTTACAAGTGATATTCAGTTTTAAATTTAAGGTAATCTGAACAAGCCAGTTTTAAACCAAACTCTCACAGTGCGTTTAGATACGCACATTACACGGTCGTGGTAAAAGTAGTCTTTACTGTTTAGCTTCACAACTTTATATCTTTCTCTTAGATACACAAGATGGCACTTCTGCAGTTGCAAATATGTGTGCTGAATTTTATTAGTGTTCAGTGTCTGATTGAAGAAGACGATTATTTTTGTTTAATTTGCTTACAAAGGGTGCAAAACAAAGTTGGTGTTACCGTGAATACTGTCTGGTTGATCTAGAATTATTATAAAAGTAAGGTTAATCTTGGCACTAGTTTTAAACTAGATCTGTTTAAGTTAAGCTTTGGTCCAAAACTATAGTTCTAAACTTAGTTGAAGTGAAAAATAGTTAGCCAGTGCTTGCTTCATCATAGAACACTTTTTTCTTAGCAGTGTTTGTTGCCATGATAGGATGGTAAGGTCGAATTAATCTGAATGCATGGCTAAATACCTAGATGGCTAAACCAAAATTAAATTTTTGGAAAAGCACTTTGGTGCTGTAGATTTGCTCAGGTATTATATGTATGTTGTCTTTTAAGTCGACTGCAATACATTTGTCACAGAACCAAATTATCACTGTGAGGAATTGAACCTTGTGCTGGTGTTTTAACTGTGGGGATGTATGTGTCTCCATGTCACACAGTCTTGTGATATGATGTGAGTAATGTGCTGGGCGGGCTCTCATTAACAAATTCTGTGCACAGAATGTGTCCAACAGTAGAGTGCATGTCATGGATAAACTATTCAATGTTTTGTTAATGTTAAGTTCACGTTTTTGTTTAAAAAATGAATAAGAAAAGTTGGTGTGTTTGCGGTGTTCAGAATGTCGATGAAAACAAGCAAGTCATTTGGGTCACTGCATTGTAACCCAGTAAATCACATATGAGACTTGTCCACCATTCACTCCGTTATGCATGCCCATGCATGATGGGTGGGCTGGTGGGACAGTGTGATGCATGATAATGTTGCACACCACATGACTTGAGTTTGACCAGTGATGTTGGCATGTTTTACTCACATATATGATGCAGTTTTTCATGTAACCTCTATACATTTAATGTGATATTTTGTCAGATCCCAGCATCAGCTGTTGAGATGCCTGCATCGATGAACAGTGCACAGCTTGATGTGCAGTTTGGCAACTGGGATGCAATGCCTGCAGCAGTATCTGCATCAGCGGAGTCAGGCTCAGCAATGAGCTTCACTGGTGATGTGGCCTCACAGCAGTCTCACTATGGTGCACCAACTCACAGGTACTTGACTGATCGCATTGAGAACCATGTGTCACACGGATGCTCTTCTAATTATTAGGCTGCCCGACATTAGTTGGGAAGGACTTAAGTTTTACCCATGAACTTTCTTTCTTTCTTTTTTTATCTATCCACTGCACTCAGCAGCCACACAGTGGATGGCCGTCAAATGTATTTTGGAGGTTCAATCATAGGTAAAGCTTCAACAATAAGTGAGATCGTAAATTATCTGGGTCAGGTCGATGACGTCACAAGTCAGAGGTCAAGTGTGATATCGTTGTAAGCTTGCGTATGTACAGCGAAGTTAGCAAAATGGTAAGTGTAAATAGTTACGGCGTATTATTCATGCTGGAAATTATTAACTGTATGATTGCTACGATTCTCCGTAGTTGAGTTGGCGCGGACACTAGTGCTGTCATCCAGTTTAAACAGTTTCTGGCTCAATGCAGTGCCAGCTTCGCCAGTCCCGGCCTGTCATATGTAGGCCTAGGCTAACAGTGGAATCGCCATCTGCTGCCGTAGCCCGGCTCTGCTGTAGCCTATGCAGGCTCATAAATATATGAGCTGTTAATGCAGATATATGGCCGTTTATTAGCAAAGGAATATGAACGCACCTACATATTTTGCCTCATTCGCTGTTAACTACTTCAGTACTATAACGGGGTTTCCCATTGCAGCTGATCTTCTTGAAAGACGAGCTGAACTTCTTATACTCCAAGGTGCAAGAGGCAATGAGCAGATGGGTGAAAGAATGCTCTCTGGATGGCGAATGTCTGTCGAGGAACACAGCAATATCTTGTATCATGGTTGGCGGCCACAAAGAAATGCCTTGATCCTCGTCTAACCAACCATACTTCAGATTGTCAGGGTGGGGTTTATCTCCTTCAGGAGTTTTAAGAAGTCGTTCCTCATGGTCTCTTTTCTCCTTGGCGACTGTTGCCGGCATTGGTATCAGTGGTAACTGCAGCTCCCAAGCGACGTAGGCCCTAGCGGCAAGCACATTCTTAGTCTCGGATACCGGCACTCCACGCTTCTTCACATACTCCTTCAGGTTCGCTAAAGTCCACGTTTCAACTCTCTCTAAAGTCAGATCCTCTCCGCTCATGCTTATTCACGTTTTGTTCACGAAAAACAACAACAGAAACAACAAGCACTCAATCGCAATCGTTCTTTGTTTATCACACTTGACCTTTGACTTGTGACGTCATCGACCTGACCCACTTACTTTACGATGTGGCTTATTGTTACAAAGATCTCGCTCACCCCTCCCCTAATTTTCACGGGGTCAACAAGTGCGAAATTTGGCATCGTTTCAACATCACAACTTTGAGCTGCTTGCGTTTGAAAATACAGCAAGATATCCAAATGCCGAAACAAGCCTCTTGTGTAGAAATGATTGCCCTATGTCTTCGCCAAGTTTGGTGAAGTTGGGTCTACGCACCCCTGAGAACTGTTGGGCAGAAATGACCCACCCCCTAAAATTGCACAGAGAAAACGTGCTAAATTGTCAATAACTCAGCGGTGGATTATTCAATTTTGCTCTAATTTTGTGCAGAGTTTAATTGCATGACACCCGACGTGCTATAAAAGTTTACGGTCAAGAGGTCAAAGGTCAAGATCACAGCATGACGTAACGTATCAGCACCAAAAATCGCTATAATTCAGGCACGGATAAGTTGTCGAAGGTGAAACTTGGTGAAAATTATCCCAGAGCCAAGCGCAATACATTACGCAATGTTCAGGGTCATAAGGTCGAACACTGATATCGCAATAACTTCACCGCAAATTGCTTGATTGCCTTCATATTTAGTACAGGGTTTCGTCACATCACAGGTGATACACTGCAAATGTTTAAGGTCAAAGGTCAAGGTCACAGTGTAAAGTAATGTATCAGCAGCCTATACGCTATAATATGGCAATGGATAGGTTCAGCGACTTCAGACTGCATGTCGTCGTAATTTAAGCGGGGTAGGGCTGGCGTGGTTCAGGCGGCCTCAAGTTGCAGTGCATTCGCAATTACACGTTTTATAGTTTCCTATATGATGCTATTTAATGGCACTTTACAGACTTGTGTGTCGTCATTGAAGAGTAAAAGTAAATCGGCTTGTACCTTGAAGTGAAATGATGAGAACGTGACGAATGATGATGACGATGACGATGACGATAATGATGTTGTACAGCATGTCACAAGTGTCTTCGGCTCTGCATGCTGGATCTACAATGCCTGGCTATGATTTATCGGTGACACGAGCTGCAATGATGTCAGTGACGGTAACGGATCCATCAAAGTCATCACTGTTGATGTTAGATGATCTCGGTATGAGTGGATCTGCTTTGAAAGTTGCTGCACCAACAGCTTATCCAAATAATGCAAATTTGTCAAAAGATTTTATAAATTCTAAGGTATTGTTCACTGTTATTGCGTTAGTTCTTCTTAGAGTATTGTTACGCAGTTACTAGCAGTTACTGTTTATGCTGAATGCGAACAGTATAATACAGAGCATTGAAGCCGATCTAAATTGGCCCATGTATGCTGATGCCTTTTACCGTGATTTGTATCTCAGCATCCAATATGGTCATATGTGACCTCTGTAAACTTTCTTGCACAGTTGAAAGAATACTGGTTGTTGGCATATGTTCAATGACAATGTTGTAACTGACCCTGCTATCCAGTCCCTTGTCTTGCACCTCTGCACTAATGAGGCCTTGTGTGACTGTGGCCCATGGCAGACTTGACATTTAGTTCGCAGTTTTGCATGTCCATTAATGACATATGAAGGCTGTCTGTGGTCATTACTTTAGTCCACCAGGAGGAAGATATCACACTAGGTGTGATATCACTACAGACCTCGCAAAATGAAATGTACTGATTTTGTGAGTGCAGGTATTGGTCATAGGGTCACAGGGTACTCGGTCACTGGAGTGAGCATACACACTTTTCATCACATTTGCTATTTTTCTGCTGCTGTGGGCAAAGGGGAATCACATGTTGGTTGACATTTTAGCTAGCATAGCCATGACTTGCATCACAACGTTCCATACAGTCAAACATGACGGTGCAGTTGAGAGAAGACTGGTGGTTCAACCACATTGTTGTAACTGACATCATTGTTTTCATAGTTAATATTGCAGGCAGTTGTCTTGTAGTCCATGTCACTCATATGAGTTTTGCATGACATCAGTTAACCTGGTATAGTGATGTACAGGTTTTGATGACTGAATTTGTGGTGTGATGTCAACCAGACTAATCGCTGTGACATACTTGTATTGTTTGTGAATGAATGTAGTAGGTGATGCAATTAGCTCTCACAGTTTATGTTGCATGCCAGGAAACTATTTGGATGTTTTATATATATATTAGAGATGGGCCGAATGTCAGATTATGACATTCGGCCGAAGCTGAAGGTTTGGGCAGGCTCACCGAACGAGTGCCGAACGTTCGGCCGAATGTTGTGTGCTAGGATAAAACAACGTGTTTTATGGGTTAGCGCACTGAGCGGCTAGAAAATGTCGTAGTAAATAAGCACGTACGTCATTTCATTCTAGCATACAACAGTCGACCGAACGTTCGGCACTCGTTTGCATAAATTACGTTACAAAATTACCTCTAAATGAGAAAGGCGTGATATATGTTTGTGGATACCGAAAACAGTTTCAGATTCGTTTCCGTGAGTCTGTACAGCCATTTATGAACTAACTATTTGTAGTGTACTGCATGTAAGTTGATAACTAACTAGTAACTAATATAGTGAGTATACTGACTTTAGTGAACGCCAGTGGCGAGCGCAAAACGCCGCAAATGCGAAGCCACAAATGACACCGAATGTTTGCCGAAGTTCGGCCGAACTTCGGCCGAATAGTTACATGTTGCCGAGCCGAACATTTCGGCCAAATTTCGGCGTCTGCCGAACTTCGGCCCATCTCTAATATATATCAGAATTACTTAGTGGTACAGCATTGTGTTGGCATCATAGTAAAACCCAGCCTTTTCAGTCTGTGAAGAATGTAACTTGACAGTACTGTAGTGTGTTGTGTTTGTGTATCAGATAGGGCATGGCCAGCCACCTGTTGCATTCCCGTCATCGCAGCCTGACCGCAAAGCAAGTTCATATGCTTCACAGTCACAGTCACAGCAGCTGCCAACTGCTAGTCAGTCTGCTTGTGAGTTACACGATGATTTTTGTCATAATTTATTAATTATTATCCAGTTATTGTTGTTGTTATTATTATTATTATTGGAAACAAATATGATAAAGAGTGCTAATAACAATCATATGCATATAATGCATAGCAGCCATAGCGAAGTGCCACTCTTCATCTTTATTGACTGGCACTATGTTTTAGCCGCTTTGACAGATCTTCAGTATTTCGAGTATAGTGGTATTAAGTTATTAACTATTATCTGATGAAATGATGGCAGTATAGATAGAACGTATTTGTAACTGTGTGTGGTGTATTTAGCTCATCCGTCGATGACGACACAGTCACCATTTAGTCAAGTGAACACATATGCAGCCAGCACGGAAACAGTCAACTCATCATCTGTATATAAAGCAACAGCAGTATCCACAGCTGTCAGTGGTGCTGCATCATTCCACACGCCGTCAATGAATCAGTATGCGTCGTCATTCAGCGCGTATCCCGGCGTTGACGGATCTGTATCTGGGCACACAACGCCTGCTACACAGTACCCTACATATGCTGGGAATGTGGCTCCTGGTTTCGCACCTCAGACTCAGATAGGAGGCACTACTGGTGGCTATGGCACTGTACAGAGCAGCCAACCAGTATATGGAGGTTCATCACATCTGAATACCTCTAGCAAACCGTACGGAACTGTAAGCACGACAGCATCTGATAAACAGCAGACTGGCATGACGCCATATCAGTCAGGTGGTCTTTCACAGAGCTATGATGTTTATCAGCAGCTGAACAGTGGACAGTTATCCAGTGGTGGTGTCACCAGTTCTGGTTCTGGTTATCCACTGTCTGGGAATGCCTACCAAACTGGGCAGTTAACATATCAGGGCTCAACATTTCAGCAGTCATCTGTACCAGCTGGCTACGACTTGTCTGCTACAAGTCAGCTTTCTGGTAGTACAAGCTATGGCAGTGGACACCCATATGCTCCAAATCTGTATCCACGTCAGAGTCGCGATAGTTCCATGCAAGCTGGTAGTTACAGTTCTGGACCTGACGGATATCAACGAGGCACCCAGACCTACTCTGGTACAGTACCGTCATCATCCACGCCTGCACAGCCTGTATCGTCAACGGCAAACAAACTGGCTGACAGTCTTGGTAAATTGTCAGTGAAAGATTCGACATCAGTTACCGTTTCGGGACAGTTTGACAGTGCACAGGTGGGAAACAACAGCACGTCAGCTGCTACGTTGTCGACAACCACTACTACGGCGTCGAGTGCTTATGTTGGGTTTCCTTCTGCAACTGCGGCATCCGCTACAACTGCTCGCACTTCAACTTCTGTGCTGTCAACAAAGTCATCTGTACCTATGACTAGTAAGGCCACCGAGTTGTGTCTGTCACTTAATGTTAAAATCTTGAAACACTCCATCTAGCGGCCCTGAAGTTTTGTTTCGAGACTTGCGTCGCGATGAAATTTGTGGATGATGATGATAATGATGATGACGATTGAAATTTTCCGCAATGTTTCTAGGCCATTTAATACGTTGGCCATCTGGCGACAGCCAGGTAAAATTTTACGGAGATTGTCCCTGTGGAACCCATCCGTCGGGCAAGGTAAACACAAGAGGGGTAGCCAAATATAGCGATTTTGGACCTTTCCGAGGCTATATCTCGGAAACTGTGCTAGATAGGAGGTAAGTTACTATTAATCACTAATAGGAAGTCGCATATGGGCTTTCGATTGGTACCAAATCCGGTGATCTTGGATGACCTTGAACGGCGTAATAGCCCTAACCGTAGCGTAATTTCACCGAAGTCTGGTTCTCTCGGGCTGGATTATGTAAGAGTGGTTGAAGATACACCGATACTTTCTGCAATGGAAATGTAGGACAAAGAATCAAGTTTTTAGTGATATATCACTTACAGCGATATTGGCAGGGGATCCCCCGCTGCACTGTTGTAAGGCCCATTCAAAAATCAATAGGAAAATGGGAAATTCGACCCCCTGTAAAATCGTAACCCCTAAAAATTTCAACTCGAAACTTTGCATACGTGATTACGTC
>Ga0049105_1001160_pt1 | contig 11135 bp, 8 predicted proteins | sample WorMetvaBAHAMAS1_FD_61260 | JGI IMG/M metagenome (GOLD analysis project Ga0049105, IMG submission 61260) | Worm MetaG Olavius vacuus BAHAMAS.1 | ecosystem: Host-associated > Annelida > Digestive system > Unclassified | place: Germany: Marburg | collected 2013-04-09 | reverse complement strand
TTTTAAATTTTGGGTGCATGTGACCTAACGAATGACCTTGAAACACGATAAACACCGTCATATACTACGTTGTTTACAAAGAAAACTGTCACCAAGTTTGACACGACCACATCCATCAACGACGCTCTGGAGTCTGGAGATAACGCAATGTAAACCATGAAGCCTTGACATTTGACGTACTTTGACCTTATCGTGTCTTGTCGTGACTTCTGAACTTCATTGTCAGTGATAAATGCAAGCTTCTGTAAAAATGTCGTCGTTATCTTTCAAGTATGCGGAAGTAATTTGCAAACGAAACAGCAAATGCGCAAACATGCAGACATGACGTGACCGCGGTCAAACATTACCGTAAGTTGTAAAAAGCAGTTCCAGCACTGTGATCATAAACACGAAAAGACCTTGAGATTGTCAGGCAGTTCCTGTCGTCCGGCGTATCCAGGATTCATCGTGATAAAGATGGTACAGGTTGGGTTAAGCAAGAGCTCGGTGCCCTCAAACACAAACTTCTTGACGCCCTGAGCGATCGCCGTCTGTATGCAGTGGATCTGCTGCGCTATCACCGACAGCACTTCGAGCTCGATGCGGTTGAACTCGTCAAAACACGCCCATGCACCTGCCTGAGCGAGACCCTTGAAAAACTTGCCCATTGCCTTGTAGTCGAGGCCGTCCGAACAGTTGAATACTACACACTGACGGTTCACAAATCAGCTATTGAATCAAATCAAACCATGGGGGGCGCTACCGCGGGGGCCATGGGGCCATGGCCCCTCCAAAATTTTGGTTGGGGGTCCACAATGCATTTGGGCCTTCCAATAATTGGCCTGTACATTCGTTAGTTCTAGCTCTGTAAAATTAGTTAAAAAGAAAATATTCGTAGTAATAATAACGGCCTCTTGTGGAGTTACCAGCAGACCGAATTTAATTTTTTGCCGGCATCAGTAAGTGATAACCACCAAGTTTACACAGTTTGCGTTAAGAGCTGGTAGCTGGGACAAATACTGCACTGTTACGCTGCGTGAAGCAGTTATTGTATGAAAACAGCATTGGCATCCGAGACCAAAACCAAACTGTAGTTATATATTGATGACAATGAGTTATAAAACATAATCACCAGTCACTTTGTACTGGCGCTAAAAGCTATTTCAGCTGGTGATGTTGGCGGTTTAAAAAAATTCTTTTTAGGTTCATGTAAACAGAATTTAAAACTTTTGGCTGACATTAAGTAGACTCCCAAGTACTTTACTCGATTAACACATGGAATAGAAATGCTGTCAACATGCAATTTTATGTTAAAGTCAGTACATTTCGGTCCATAGCGAATAATATTTGATTTTAATGCATTAAACTTCATGTCTAAATACACAGCTTCTACACAACAGGTGTCAATTATTCTCTAGCAGTAAATTAACAGATGCCAACACTGGAATCAAATCATCAGCATACATAACACAACTACAATAAACAATCACCGACATAACATTCAAGGCTCTTATCACAAAGTTTCTGTATTACATCATTAACATATACTGAAAACAGGAGAGGAGACAACACTCCCCCTTGTCTCACATCACACAAAAAACATCTCAATAATACATTATTCCAACGAACAAACACAGCACATTTATCATACCAGTTAATTAGCACCTTTAGAAGAACTAGGCCTACAGGTACACTGCGATTCATTAATTTAATAAGCATACAATAATGAATAACTTCATCAAATGCTTTAGACATGTCTAACATGCACAAATTTACAGTTGAACCTCGTTTATTGTAGTAATTAATAACTGAGCGTAATGTAAATAGAGGACTCGTGATTTCTGTTTGTCCCCAATCCCAATGTTGTGGCTTATAGGCCGTTGCTTGTAGAACGTCGGTCATTGGTAGCAGATTTGGACACACAAAAATTTGGATGTGGCGCCCCCTATGAATCAAACCAAATTTAATGAACAACAAAGGGCTAAAACATACAAAACAGTTGACAAACGACAAACGACAAACACGACAAACACTACACTCTTCAAGAAACAAACATTAAGGCAGTCTTAAACGTTGCAGCGCTGCTTGCCGGGTATTCTAAAACTAATCTTAACCATAACCTTAATCCTAAACATAATTATCTGCTCCATAGCTATAGCATATAGCATGGGACAGGTTATACAAGCAGCTCAGCTATCGCTAAGAAACCGCGCTGCAGGGTGGTTTAGTTTTGGCCAAAAGTGGAAGACTGGAACTGGATGACAATATTTTACGGACTTTATAGGTCTATCTTCAACCATTGTGGCGTAATTGGCCGGAAAAGCAATCAAATTCGGTGAGAAAACGCAAAATGAGGGCTATTACGCTGTTCAAGGTCATTCAAGGTCATCGAGGTCAGTATCAATAGAAAGCCTGTATGCGACTTATTATTAGTGATTAATAGTAACTGGCATCATATCTCATGCGGTTTCGGAGTTATCGCAGGTTATTGTTCAAATGTTGGACACTAAGCGTTTTTGAGCCTTACTTTGGGGGCTTAGGGCCAACGTACGACGTTCATCTTGGGCTCATTGGAAAGCGCGTAGTGGACTTCCTAATTCTTATTAGTGTCAAATGAACTTTTAACGCTAGGTGTTACGGCTGAGGCGCAACGGGAAAAAATAGATCGAAAATCGGTGATTTCGCTCCAACGTGGTCAGTTTAACCTAAAATTTCAAATAGAAGGGGTCGCCCCCACCAATCGTCTATGCACGGATAGTTGGGCCAATGAATGCCTTACAACTTTGTTGCTGACAGTTTCACACAAAGAAACTTTGTTGCAGACTTTCTTCAAGTGAAGTGCGATTTTACACCGAAAACGGCCGTTTTGCGTTTTTGAGCCCCTTTGGGGGCTTTTATGGCAACGTACGATGATCATCTTATGCTCATTGGAAAGCGCGTAGTGGACTTTCTATTAGTGTTCATTAAACTTTTTTCGCTAGGTGTTACGGTTGAGGCGCTACGAGCGAATATTGGTTCAAAATGGGCGATTTGGCTCCAACGTGAGCCAGTTGACCCAAAATTTCAGGTTAAAGGGGTCGCCCCCACCAACCGTTCTTCTTCTCATAAAAACTAGGCTAAATGCTCTTTCGTCCGGTATAAAAACCTGGACAGATCTTTATTCAGACAGACGGACGGAAAGAATTCTCATTGCAAGACCGCGTCTGCATTTCATGCAGCGCGGTACAAACCAGTTTGCGTCTGTCAGTGTATCCGTCTGTCCGCACTCTTACGGTCGCATTTCTTGATCGATTTTCACCAAAATTGGCACAGACGTAAGGACCCCCAAAAGTAAAAGGAGTTCGTTGGGGTCAACATCGCACCATACCCCTTCCCCCATTTTGCCCCACCCTCAAAACCCCCATTTTAGGCATAGCGTCACTAAGGTTGGTGTCATCTGGGGCGGCAACTGATGGTGTCACCCTATTTTTTCCTGAAAAAAGTCAAAGTGGCGACCTTTTTTAGTAGAAAGTGATGACCTTTTTAGCTATCATCTCGTCTCACCATTCCCACCCTCTGTCCCTTCCAACGTCGTTTGTCGTGTGTTCTTTGTAAATTCAGCCCCCAAAAAATTTACTTATATTTGGGTGTCACACCTCCTCAATGGTGTCACTCGGGGCGGTCCAAATCGCCAAAAATTCAAATTTTCACGTCTTTGAGGAAATCTGGGTCGAGGAACACGATGGTGACGTCAGATTTTAGACAGGAAGTGAAAATATGGCCGTATCGCGTATGCGAAATAAAAATATGCAATTCAACCTTAACCCTTATTTAATGGCCGATTCGCCGAAATTTTTACAGGAACAGTTCGGTCATTGTGGACTAGGCTATGGGGCAGATACCACGTTCCACAGAACGTATTTCTAGTTCTAATCACAATCGTAACCCTAACCCACAGCTCACAACTCATCATCACCATCATCATATTCATTTGTTTAGAAACACAATGCACAACACAGCCAAACTGCAATCCGTGAAAATATACTAATACAGCTAAAAGCGCTTATAATAAGTTAATGACCTATCGTCAAAGAGCTACAGAATAGACTAATAGCACAGGATACAATGATAAATACAGTACAACTTGTGTAAGAACTCTTTAAAATAATTTTAGAAAACTGGTAAAATCTATGTCGTTTATTGGCCGTTTAAAAATTACGACAGAACTATAGTCAACTTCTTCTGGTAAATAGTTCGAAGCATTTCTCACAGTGCAACGGTACAGAAACATCAGTGAAAATGCCACGATCACTGCTATCATCATCATCATCATCATCATCATCATCATCACTGTGACTGATCACGTGTAGAGAGAAACGAAGCATAAAGGATGTCCGACAGAGACCTGTTTGGCAACGGCCTTTGCCAAGTCCTTACTCGTCTCAGTCTTGCCTGTACCTGCAGGTCCTTCTGGAGCACCGCCAAGGTTCAACTTCAACGCTCCCATCAAAGTGCTACACACACAGTTTCACTGCACGACATCGGCGCCGTCATTGCGCAGAGTTTTGAAAAACATCCACATCAGCTGCTTAATGTAACAGAGCAAGATGTTAGATGTCCCCACCGAGAAGAATAAGTTCCCCCCCCCCAAAAAAAAACTCCCCAGATTTGAACCTGCTGCACTATCACGTCTGTAGCGTCATCCTGAAAAATTACCACAAACTCCAGCCAAAGCCCAAGACAACTAATGAGTTGAAAGTTGCTCTGCAGACTGTTGATTTAGCAATGCGTGCAAATTTTTGCATAGAATTTTATACAGAACTGCTAAAAAATAAAATATACACTTAATTACCGAGTTCTGTTGAAACGTATGAGAAAATGACAAAATAATGCTGTTTTTACTACCGGTAAGTCGCATGGGTTACTTGTTATGCTCACCCTGAAAACTGTTTACAATGCCATGTTAAGTTTCTGTGCACTAGAACAACGTTGTACAGTGCCCCTGAAGCGGTTTTCACTGTGACAGCGGCACTCTAATCTCCTCATATATGAATGAATGAATGAAGGAAGGAAAGATGTCAACGTCTGTACTACACTGGCAAGTCGCTGAAAACTCCACAGTAAGTAGTACGTATAAACGAATATTCAGATATTCAGCAATAAGTAAGTAAGTAAGTAAGTAAGCTTCTAAGGCGCACGAAAGCAAATTAGTCACAATGCGCCGTGGTCAACTATAGCCTAAACATATGTCCTTCAGTGCATGCTTGAAATGTATGGGAAAAGCTGCCACAAGATCAGATCACATCAGCAAGGCGGCGGCGAACTTCACCAAACGCTTGACTGGCTACTGCCTACATGGCTGTGGCTGCCAGTGGTGGTCATATTAAGCATCTGCAGTAACTCTGTCAATCCTCAAGTCTGCATCCTAATCTCATCAACAACAATTTCAACAAGCCGGCTCTCAGACACTAACAGACTACTGGCGAACATAATGAAATGAAATGAAAGTGCATTGATTTAAAGTGCGTTCGAAAACCGACTAAGAGCCGGCTTAGTCTAACACACCATGCAAACAAATCCAGCCGTTGAGCAGAGTAAAATGCTCGGAACACTGAGGAATGGCTATAGTTACATCGTTGTATGCGTGAGGTGAAGTTATAACTGACCGATAGCATCTGTCAGTGAGAGGCGTGATGACCAATCTCGGTGTATTGCCGAGGTACTCGTAGCCGTACACGAACTCGGTGGTGATCATCTTGACCACGACATCTTTGTCGTTCCAGTAATAGCGCATCTGACTCAGCCACGTGAAGTCGTTCGCACTTGACACCTTGGTGCTGACCATTGCCGCCACCACATCGCGCGCTGTTCACTCAACCACACCAGCGTAGGTGCCAATTCCATGGAGGCAATGGAGACATCGGCCCCAATACTTTTCAAGGTACTGGGGAGAAAGTATAGTCTCTCACCCCAGCACTTTTTGGCATTGTATATTTGTAATCTATGCAAATATCTATTTTTAAAAATGCAAGTTTAACGCATTAAACGCTTTAAGGCAATGTCTCATGCACACAATTAAACACAATTCAATCACTGAGTTCACAATTCACTCTAAAGTGAGTGAGTGAGTAGGTTCTTAACGGCAATTCACTCTAAAACTGTGACGTTTAATTTTTGAGAGGTCACCCGGAAGATTAAAAAATCAGAAAATTTGCTTAACAAAAGACAGACAAAATGCGACAGCAAAAGCTTCATATGCATAGAGTCGAGATGAAATCTGAAAAAAGGTTTTGAATGTGTAAATGGTTATTTTTTGTACAGAACAACCTCACAATTACAATCACAGCCTGGAATTTTTAGTAAGACGAACGATAAAATAGTGTACTGCAGCGTAATTACAGATTGTGTCGCTGCTATACATTAGTTTCATAGGATTCAGTCAACGCTTTCTTGGCCGGGCCACAATACTGAAGGACAAACAGACAAGCACGACCAGTCACAATAACTTGCTTTCGAGCCACGATGAGACTGGCACCGGCAGGCAGAATACTGAGTGGCGGTGCCACACAAGTGGTGATTGGCACCCTTTCCTCTTCTTTCTCGTCGCAAAGCAGCTCAATTCATAAAATCACATAGGGGTTGAGATGTACTGTAAACTCCTCTGCCATGATCTGGGGCAAAGTCCCAGCCGTCTGTCTGTCTGTCCGATGTCCGTAGAGCAAAGACGGGGCGTTTAGACATGGTTACCATAGAACACTAATAGAAAACGCCATACTGGTATAGCCAAACCCATCAGTTCCCTACGACCACCGGAAGTGGCCAAAACGGCCTTGACATTGAAAAATCTACATCGTCACTATCTCGACGACGAAGACAGATAGAGCTGTGGTTAGTCAGCGCTGGCCACGGGACCGACGGCAATCTACGAATGATGACGGACGAAGCATACCGTGCACGTCGATGACTGTTAGCGCTCCGAGTGTGATTCTCGCTCCACTGGTCAGCTTGCCGCGAACCAGCTCCACTATCTCATCGATCTGAGAGTTGCACTGCTGCAGGTACTTCTGTCCTCATCACACACACACAGACGGCGGCGCTGGAATTGCAGGACGTGAAAATGACGGACCTATGCCAACTGGAATTTGACGGACTGGAAAATGCAGGGGCTGGAAACTGACAGACCGAGTTAGGACATTTCGCACGATATTTATTGTAGCAGAGTTGAATACCGCCAGCCGAGACGATTGAATTTTGACGGTTTGTGTGTGTCATATGACGCGGACGGTGCAGGCAAAGAGCCGTTTGCCATTGTATCATGCTTGATAATGGCATCATTCACTTTAACCTTAAAGCACTTTTTGACTTACGGACTTTAGTCATTTTTCAGTAGGCTTACCTTTCACTGAGATTTTACAGTCTTTTAAGTTCGTTACAAAAACGTATTTGGCAGCAAAATTGTTACTGAATTCGCTACAAAAGCAGCAAACGACACAAAAACAAACAAAAACAAATACAGTTAAGCAAACTACAAAAGAGAAGGAAATTGCACGAACACGTACTAACATATATGATAACATTGCTCATTTTTTACATTACGTACATGTAATAGGATTTCTGATTAATACTCGAATTAGGTTCGTCATTTTCCAGGTCAGTCATTTTCCACCCCCTGCTAGTTGGGCCGGCATTTTCCAGTCCTGCATTTCAGGCAACTGGCAACCCATGCACAAACACATACTTGCACATGACACAAGATGTCCAGTGGCACTATATACCACGCAAGCGGTCTTCAACAGAGCAATAACGCGTCACATTACTTACTTATAAGTAACTGAAGTAAGTACATGGGCCACGTATGACACATCATAATTAACACAGCAAGTGACGCAGACTTTTCCCAGTGACGCTATGCAACGCGTTGCTTAGATATACAATACAATTCTAGAAGACGTGTAGTACAGCGTATGAAATAACAGACGTCCGAGTTGTCAAATGGTGCGTCGTTAGATGATCCGAGATGCAAATATTAAAAAGGTGCGCTCAAAAACTGACGGAAATCAGCTTAGTCTGCTGCAGGAAGCCAAACGAAAAAATTAAATGCAACGGGGTGTGCGTGTTAGCCCCCTACCTCGATGTTTAGCCCCTCCATATCAAGCCAGTTGACTGTGCAAAATAGTATGAAAAGTACACCAGAATGTACCATTTTTATGGACAAAATAATACTCCATCCCCAAGCCATCCCCCCTAGTGGCCTCTGGTTGTGCGATCACCCATCACCAACTGAGCCTGGTCCACCTCTTGCCGACCACTTTAAACACTGGAAAAAACTAAAACAAAAACTGATGAGCACAAAAAGTAAGTAAGTAAATTTATGTTTGTGCAGCAGTCCTTGCAGCCTAAACTGCTACGAGGGCGTTGTGGTAGTGTTTCGTAAGCTCTGCAGAATAGCACGATGTTCAAAAGCACCAGTAGCAGCGATGGATCACGCACGGTCGGCAGCAGTGAGTTCCACAGGGTCAAACCAGGAAGAGAAAAACTACACAAAATACGAACAAAGCACAAGAAATCTTCAGCTGTGATGGCTGAGCTGACCTTCATGCCCTGGGACTCGGTCATCGCCTCGGTGACCTCCGAAGTCCAGTAGATGCAGCTGACACAGATGGCGATCTGTCCCGGCCACTCAATCACCCACTGTCTCCTCGGCGTCACCGCGTACGCGTTCACTGATTGACGTATTACGTCTCGGATGCTGATGACCATCGTCTCTTCCACCTGCAGCAGCCACTTCTCCACCATCCCCTTCACATGCACGACAGTTAACAATTAAACTGTGTCCAACAGCAATACAAACCTGAGCTCTGCTACTCCCTGTCTGTCAAGTCGTGGCATGTGCAGCCAATCAAGGAGTTGTCGTCTGCGGCAGGGCTGTGTGCCGGAAGGGGCTGTGCATTAATTAGGCAACTAGCTAATTAAACTGTGTCCAACCGGAGTACAAATCTGAGCTCTGCTACCCCTGTCTGAGAGATACGGACTTGCCATCACTGTGACTCATAGAACCAACCAAACATACTACCCACTAGCCGTCGATAACGCTTCCTTCGAACAGCTTACCACCAAACATGGCCGCCACTAATTTACGTTAACATGAAGTGCCACTTTACTGCTGAGATAGTCCGGTAGTAATTCACATGTGAAATAGTTCTGAAGAGTTTCGATAATATTAAGCATAATGAACGTTCCCCAATTAAACATTTTTAGCCAGGTGCTACCACTGAGGCGCTACGAGTGAATATCGACTGAAAATAGACGATTTCGCTCCAGCGGGGTCAGCTTGACCAAAAATTTCAGGTAAAAGGGGTCGCCCCACCAACCATTCTTCTTCTCAGAAAACTAGGCTAAATGATCTTTTGTATGATATAAAAATCTGGACAGATCTTTCTTCCGTTTATCACAGTCCACGCGTTTGACAGACGGACGGACGAACAGACAGACAGAATTCTCATTGCTAGATAGCGTCTGCATTCCGTGGAGCGCGGTAGAAACTACTAGAAAACTCACGCGGGCCTTGGCTGTGCTCAGCTTCTTGGAGAACGGAACTCGTTCATTCTCAGACGACATCATGCCAATGATGTCTTTTTCTGGGGTGAAGTCGAGCTTCGCTATGCCTTCGAAGCACTTCTTGAGATGTGGCTGAACACGCAGCGGGTCCTTCGTCTCTGAGAGGATTTCCAGCAGCTCGTCGTTGGACAGAAAAAAGAATCTAACACAACAGATACACATTATTTGTGGTGTACACAATCTTGCGACTTTAATCTTTAACCTTTGAACTCTGCGAGTTGCTGTTATCTAGTATTTCACAATTAACGACACTTCTGCCAAGCCTGAAGGCGGTATCGTGCTTGGGCTTTCTGTTGCCCTTGACCTTTGACCTGTTGACCTTAAAAGAGCACAATGAGTTCCACTTGGTGTCTGCAATCTGTAAACTGAATTGGTCATTCATTGCGTTCTTGAGTTATAAGCTTCAATAGCAGACACAGACACACAGTGATATGTTCACTTCACCTGACCTTGTAGTGGTGCCCTTGACCTTTGAACTATTGATCTCAAAACTGACGTGGAAGACCATCTTGTCAATTTTCCGGTAGATCTTTTTGTTCTCTAGATAGGCCTATGGACGAGAACAGAATGGACAGACAGACCAGCGAACAGGGTGCACTGGTTAATGTGATGTGCTGGAGAGAACTCTTTTTGCATTGTTTAGCACTGAAAAACAGGACATCACCAGAACGTGTGTGGTAGCTCTAATGCGTGATCACAAGACTGCACCACTTGCTATTTGAAATAACGATATCAACTATTAACCAGAAGATATATCGTATGTGGTCAATGCAGCCTTGGCGATTGATTTGCACTTTTTGGCTGCTGCTTTCCACTGTGATATGAGTCAGTTCAGTTAAACTGTAACTGTCACTGAAACACTTGTATTGTGCCCCCTACTAAAAGACCGAGGGCGCATCACAGAGTCAATCCGTATCTTGGTGTCCGTAGACAGAATGAAACAAAAATATTTTCAGATCACGACGAAACAAGTCCGTCGATCGCAGCAGTTACCGGGTACTGATGCGACAGTAGCGGCTACAGACCGTGGGAAGTAGAGTCTCTTCATCTCGAGGTAGGCGTTGAGTCCATGCTGAATCTCCTCCAGCAAGTTGTTGGCCTCGACCAGGCGGTTGAGCATGTTGGGCTGGTCAGTGACCACCAGGCAGTTGGTGTCCTTGATCGACTCCACCATGATGGCGCGCCAGTAGCTGTCCACGATCGTGAACTTGCGACTTTCTTCCGGCATCTGAGCCATGATGTCCTCAGAACTGAAGATCGGCTCCAGGTACAACCACGTCGCCTGGCACTAAACCGAAACATACCATCGCCATCATCACCATCAGCATTACAGTCATCATCGTCATCATCGTCATCAGCAGAACCATTACTATAACAGGCAGTGCATTAACGCAGCACTGTCGTAAGGCCTATGCGAATATCGATGGTAAAATCGAAAATTCCACCCCCCCCCCCTAAAATAGTAACCCATGACCTCGACTTGATGAGATTAATATGTGCCGTTTTATATGTGTCTTACACGTGTGAAATGGCAGTTTTCTTTACTGTTATTATTAACT
>Ga0049105_1001159_pt1 | contig 11138 bp, 7 predicted proteins | sample WorMetvaBAHAMAS1_FD_61260 | JGI IMG/M metagenome (GOLD analysis project Ga0049105, IMG submission 61260) | Worm MetaG Olavius vacuus BAHAMAS.1 | ecosystem: Host-associated > Annelida > Digestive system > Unclassified | place: Germany: Marburg | collected 2013-04-09 | reverse complement strand
CAAGTGGTTTCCTTCAGTGCTTTGACACTGTTGGTTTGGTCATATGACCTGTAAAAATCGTCCCCGAAATGACCTATAATGTGTCGAGTGGGACGTTAAGCCTCTACACTACTACTACTCCTGATGAGTTTCTTGTTTTTAAACACTGAAGACCATGCAAAATTAATAATGCAACAGCTGCAATGACGCCCAATTTTCTGTGAAGTTGCTTTAGGGCAGCAATGATCTCTCTACACTGGTAACTCGTACTATTTATCCATCAGTGACGTACCATGAATTACAATAGTTCATATACATGCGACACGAAATGAGAACACAACTTAGTTATCATTACTATTATTATTATCAAGAATCAACACATTGCTGATCTTAAAAATATACGTTTACGTACAAAAACAAACATCAATGTCTCCAATCTGAACCTGTCAGTTCAACAATGTCTTGTATTATTGAATATTCAAGACAGTATAGTTTACAGAAGTAACTTGTATTTTCAGCATGTTCAGCGATCGCCATCTAATATGCAGACTGAACTTCGCATTACAACGAGAAGTACATACATTAATTTCAGCAGTTTTGTACAGCTGTGTGACAAACAGCAAGCCACTAAACTAGTGACAGCAAGCGAGCTGCTCTGTAATGTATGTCAATAAGAAAATTCTCTGCAATAATCAACTAGATACACTGTTGCAGCTACAATCAGCTGTGCATTACTGACAAATCAACAAGTGTCTTGCTGTTGCCAAGAATACATTCAACTATCCAGACGAGAAGTCAGCCGCAACTGTTTTTAATTCAAGCACAAACAGACAGGGCACAGTCTCTTGTCACAGTCTCATTATCAAATGTTTACACAGAAACAGTAAATGCAGTTCATCAGAAACAGTCACCAGTCTGCCACATAAATACTACAGCAAAGGACAGACAAGGAGCAATTAATTGCATAGACACCTACAGCCATCTTCGCTGACGTCTGTCATACTGGTTGACATGAAAACTATATAAAGCACACTTGTATCATCATTAAATACACACGCATCAACAAAATACTTCCAAAATTCGCCCACATATCTATAAATTTGCACGAAACACGTATGTTATTACATTCGAACACGTATGTGCACCAGCGCACGGGACGGTCAAATGATCATGATGGTGTTATAAGATTCACACACTCGAGATTTTACAAGCCATGAGTACAGTGTCTATACTGCACCACGTAATCCATTGAATATACAGCTAGCATATGCCAGTCACTAGCAATAGTCACTTGCAAAAATTGTCAGCATTATCGTTACGAATATCTACAGCTAGAAAAAAAACTAAAGTACAAAAGTAACACAAAAACTACAGCTAGATCAGGGCTGACTGAATATCAAACGAATTGCCAGCCACAGCTGCAGCAAATAAGTTAGTCAAATATACTATGATATTTTTCTCTTCCGTCATTCAGTTACATGTAAACTCTCAACGGAATAATACATGGTTGATACATATGAGAAGTGCAAGGCTCGCCAGTATACTGTAAAACCAGTTTTTTTCGCATGCCCTTTATTTCGCGAATTTCGCGAGCCTGGCAAGTTCGCGAAAATAACGGGCCACGAAAATTTGATACAGTAGCGTTTCAGTGTAGTAGGAAGCAAAAACGCTAAAATTACAGGGTCCAATATAATTAAATTGACTCAAATGCCAAAATTAAGGGTTCTACAGTATTTCTACAAGTGCCGCTGTCAGCATACCAACTGTAAATTTGGTTAACAGCATACAAAGCAGCCTATATGCAAGTCATATATCGGCCTATAATATTATCAGGGTACAGATGTATAACTTGCCACAACACCTGGCTGACTACATGAGGGGCTGGTTAGCACCTTCCTGACCAACAAGATGTACATCACAATATAAACTTGCTGACAATATATTATATACGTACCTATTCTCCATATATCCACTGCAGTTTCACAACTTGATCAATACAATTGCACATAAACAACAGACCAAAGCCATGCAGCCAACGTTACGCTAGAACTCGCTATGTCTCAATGGCCAGTTACAGAAATGACATAAATAAATCCACCAAAAATGCACCCATCACTGTGATAAAAGTGGTAATTCAGTAGCAACAGTACAATGCAACATGGCACAAATCATGGTAACACTGACACGACTTTCAGTTCATCCATTTGCGGCAGTTTGGAGCACCACACAGACATGGAATCTTGTGCTGATCATCTTCGAAGTCGAACTTATAGTCATACGCCAACTGAAAACAGCAATCAAAAATTCACTTTAATAAAGAGACAACAGTATATGTGTAGAAACTGGAATAAATTTAACGTAAAGGGCATACTGAAATAAATTACACAACACAAATGTTATAGCCACACAACATTATTGCATTTTACGCATATGACTTACTGTATTAATGACAAACAATAATTTTGCATTAGTTGAAAATTTCATTAAAATATTTTTCAGGATGTAGCTACTAGACTTCTATGCACTTTATTTACGCAAAGAAGCAGTGGGTTAAAACCATGTAGATTATCAGACATTCCTCATAATATGAAGTTATGAAGCACGTTATCTTCAAACATGTTACTTACATTTGACACAACAGAAAAAGAAACAATGTCTTTAACGTCAACACATGAGCAGCAGCAGCAGCAGCAGCTTATCTCAGACAGGTTTGTAACAACGTGCAATCCATTTTTGAGAGCTACAGAATAATGCTTTACACATCCTGTCTCAATCAACTGTCAGTTCTCATTATCTAACCATGCATTTTGCCTCATCTGCTATCACTTTCTACACAATGCTTATTTAAACGATCTCAGTCACAAGATGTAACCAGTGCTATATTAGTAGAAACAGTGTACAAATACAACTGGTGCTAATAAATGTTTACAACACAGGGTTTGTTTATTTAGAAATGCACATTATTTTAAAAGCACAAAAGCTACCGACTTGTCAGAAATTTGCAAGAAATGTACATCTAACATTCTGACAATTCTTACAGTTAAGGAAAATTTCAATTAAAAATACAACAGTATTGTGTGGAAGCATTTCTTGAGCAGTATTTTGGAAGTAGTCCATATTACAGAATACAGATGACTGATAATCATACATCCACACACACCTGACATGATCGGAGTCGTAGGTAGGCACTAGCTACCGATGAAACCGGAAGTAGAAATATGGAGGTCGTGGCGGCTACAAACGCGCCCTTGGCAAGTTTCTATGGGAAACGAATACGATATATTGGTCTCTAGACCACTATTTCGTCGCTAGGAAACTACTTCCTGTTTTTCAAAAAGAACTAATAGCCGACCTCCCAGACGGCTATAATATGTATGGTCTACAGGGTCCTGTGTCCATATAGCCTGCTTTGTGGGCAAATAATGGTGACCAACAGGGATTTTTGGCCAAATCGGAAGAAGAAGTATGGCAGAAATGACAAAAATGAACTCGCAGCTACCGACTTCCTATACATTATGGGGTCTATCTCCACGCTAAATGGCACTTCCCTCTCGAGACTGTACTACAGCGCCTATAATTTTCACACAAAGTCCGAGAAAAATCAATGGCTGGGAGGGGGACCAAAATGCGTTATTTTTGACTATTTTCCATTTTAGGGGTCGAATTTGTGAGTAAAATTTTTCCCTTTATATGGTACCGGTGGGACTTGGAATATTTTCGCTAAAACTCCCAACGGCGAAATTCGAGTTTTCGACAAGTTTGAAGCCAGCTTGCTCATAGTATGAGGCAATGACGGTTTCAAAACTTTCAGTACTTTACAGTGTCTCTTTCAATCTTTATAGCAGATTGGAAGAGACATGTGACATTTTGACGTCCAGATTTTCTCCGGTAGGGGGTCAAAATTACGACATTCAAAACATTCAAAACTTCATAACTCTAAACCGCAAGTAGATATCGACACACTTCAAATGGTATTTTTCACAGTATGTCTAGCCATAAAAGGACATTTAATCAGCATTTCCTATATGGCGCCACAAGTGCCTTATATGGAAAAAGTGCCATGTCCCCAAAAATTCAAACCCCCCTCATAAATCAGAAAAAAATTGGATTTGTTCAAGAACATGTCAAACGAAAGAGTACCTGTCCCTCTTACGACAGGAATATTTAATTGGAAATCACGCTCTACAAAAAATCTCAGGATGACCAAATGTAAATTTTGGGTTTCTGGGTGTGACCCCCAAAAGGGGGTCTGTGCCCCCAAATGTCAGGGACATTGTATAGGGACCCAAAGGGGCACGTGATGACGAAAGAGCGGTGTCGACATCTGTAGCCATTACAGAGAAAAACGACTTTGAAAAAAATTAGTTAGTGTCACCTAGCGTGAAAACCATACGTGGGCGTGGCGATATGTCGTGCATGGCGATTAGGGGCCTAAGAGCCTACAATCTCTGAACGTTTGGCTGATCTCATGGTCTGCAAAAAAACAGGGTCGAAAAAAGTGAAATTTTGGTTGGGGGACCCTAACCCCAAAAATTTGGGGTCTCGGCCCCGAGGTCAGGGGCGCTGGTTAGGGAGCCAAGAGTAGCATCTAACGGCGAAACGGCGGAACTATCTGTAGCCGTTACAAAGAAAATTGCGTTAAAAAACTTTAAACGCCCTCTAGTGGTAAAACTGGCGGTGGGCATGGCCCCAAATCGCGCATGTAGGGCAGGGTCCCCGAGGCGTACAATCGCTGAAAGTTTCGTCAATCTCAGCTGCCCTGTTCGGCCGCTAGACAACCTTGATGAAATCGCGATTTGGCCCTACAGAAAAAATGCACGTTCCGGGTATCGTGAATTCGTTGCTATAGGCCCCTATATGCGTGCCCGCACCGGGCAAAAACTCTGACGACGGAGTCAGATGAAAACTCCTCCACAAGCTCGTCTGTCTAGCCTTAGTATTGTCTGACATTCTTTTGTCGAATAAAAGTGGTCATAAATACCTCCTCTCCCTGTGCTATCTTTCTCTTGGTAATAATGATGATCTTGCTGTCCTTCTCAAGAGGCACAACCTCGGCAACACAGTTTGGATGGCAAGAATGATTGATGTAGCGTGCAGGGCCTCCAGCCATCGTGGCATCGACCACCAGATTGTCAGACAACCGGAACATGTAGACACCGTGATTCTGAAAACAACACACAAATGCAGAGTACAGAAATAACACAAATTGCACAAAGACAAAGTTCATGATAAAAACAAATGACAAACGAGCTAGAAATGTGTATAATTCAAAACTAGAATACCAGTAAACCAATCGACAGACCATGAAACAAGAAACGAGAGAACAGACCACAAAATAACAAACTGGACATAACACAACATACAAGTACTACTCTCAAGTTCTAACACAGAAAACAGCATAAAACATGCATAGAGATATTCAAAAATGCCTGCTCTGTGCTATATGGATGACGTTTCCAAACTATATATGTATAACAAGCAAAAAACGTCAAAACAAACTGCAAATCAGGATTAACCTGTTTTTCATAGATTTTCTCTCGCATTTCAGCGACTTCATTGCGAATGAGTTGTCCAATGTACTCAATTACCATGGTGTGTTTCTCAAGGTCACGAGCAGCAAACAGTCCAAGACCCTGTAAGCACATCAACAATCATAATCACTCATGTCATTTTACATACCATTACGAGGAAGATGTACTGAATGCCCATCACAAACAATGACTGCAAAAGCCTCTATGAACAAAACATCAGTAGATATAGCACAGGCACAGTAATGGCATAAATAGAACGGGTTATATTAGTAATGCTTGAAATGGCAGTCCAGTTACCAGAATCACTACACATTACCCAAGGAACTGGAGCAGTTGTAGCTCAGTGGTTAGCACAATGCACTCACACCTGGTGGACCCAAGTTCAATTTCCATCGTCACCTATGTAACACTGATGATATCAATTATCAGGATAAGAATTTGGCCGAAATTCCACAATCCATAAAAGCTCCACTTTACATGCCGGATATCAAGCATGACAGGTGTGCACACAGGTTAAAAGGCATCTTTTGATACCCAAGTACAATACTCAACACATCTGGACAGCAGTATGATGAAAAATACCGAATTTATTACACAAACCTGTATGCAATTGTCAAGCATAAGTATTTAATTAAGTCACGAAACTATGTCTGCACCTGTAACACTGTTCTCATGATACTGTTCAAGTGTTAACACCTATGCCCAGAAAGTTTGAATTCTGTGTAGATATTTACTTACTTAATTGTTGTGTTGTGTTGGGTACATTCAGACTCAGCTGGGAACTGCTAATAAGATAAGCATATTCAGCATGTACCTGGACATTAGATCGCCGGAGATAGACGTTGTTGCGCCACTCTGTTTTCAGCCGTCGATACTGCTGAGATTTGGAATGAACGAACTGCTTGTGGTATGGAGAGTTGACGTCCCCAGGCATCACTGTCACTGTTGACGGCAAAGACCGTGAGTTTCCTCCGCCATGCAGTGTATGTGGCCTACACAACACACACAATACACATTAGACCCTGCTAGTACTGTGCAATGGACTTGACACCAGCTGATGGTATGAGAAGAGGCCGGCAAGGCAGACCTGGTGGTCAACATTTTGTTGAGGACCTGCAAGCAAGAGGAGTCAGTTGCAGCAAGGTGGATGTTATAGTGGCTGAGTGCCTACTGTGTATGCTGGCAAAACCACTACCCATTACTCCACAAGCAACAGGCGGAACTAAGTGCTAAGTAAGTACAAGTACTCAAATCAGCATCATCATCAGTTATCACTAACAACTGTCTTCTTTAGTGAACATCTGCTGGCTAGCTCCTGGAGCTCCTCTGGTTAGTAATTCGACACCTATGACACACATAACAAAAATCGTGTCATGAAATATAAGTACAGCACATTACTTTTTGAAGTGTGTTTTCAGACGTGGCTCCGAGCGGGCACAGCCAGTTGGATTGACAGCCAGAGGCAACTTGTACAGAGATGAGCGACCATAGCGGAAGTGATAGTTCGACAGCAGCTCAACACCAGGCAACTATAACAATAACATCACATACAAACACTGTAGCTGCCGTGCAAAATGATCACAAAATGTGCCACACAAATGCTGTTCAAAACTGTACTCGTAGATCAGCACACAAGCATGACCTTTTGTGACCTACAAAGGTCACCACTATATCATGTTGGCTTTTTAGCTCCAGCATTTCAAACGTATGAAGTACAGATAAAATGTGCAATGTCCACCGCGATCTTGAATGTCTCCTTCAGCTTACAGCAGATAATCCAGAAATTTAACACAACATTTTCTTGGCAACAGTCACACAAGCTGCTAGTCACACTGTCTAAATACAGTCAACACGGCATACAGCATAGATCACAGAAACCACACATGCACATATTATGCAGCAGCCATAAGGCACAGAAGTTGATCAAAAACGGCTTACACTTACCGATTCGATTATTTTGAGTACTGTTGGGTCTGACAAGCCAAACAGGTCTTCACCAGTCAGATACTGTGGGAAAATCTTCACAAGATCATTTTCACGTCGCATTTTCTCCAAAGGCTGCAAGATGTGATGTGCAATATCTGCAAAATTGTGTGCAACAATTATGAACAACAATAACATACAAGCAACAGCCATCACTCTTTATGAGAAATCACTCTTTATTAATGTATTTCTATTTGTTTTCATCATCCTCACAACAGTGAGTGAGTGAATATTCGGTTTCTTAACAGCACAAGTGAGTGAGTATAATACCTGGTTCAAAAACTAACATGCTTGAAATACAAGAACTCATTTCAATACAAAGTTCACCATTACATCAATGGCAAGCGAAGAATGAGCAGTTGTTGAATCACACACCAACATATTTTCAGGCTAATGAGTGCCACTAAAACTGAAATAAGAATGGAATTAAAACAACACCGAGCTTCAATATTTACAGTCATACTCAGCAGCATAACAGCAATGAAGGTAAACAGCAAATAAGATATTAGTGGCAGCAATGATCTCATTTACCATGAACAGTTTTACAATATGACAGCACGAGTTATTTGGGAGGTGGTGTTTCTAGACAATCAGCTGACTCTTATTTACACAAAAATAAACCATAAAACAAAATTTAAACAAAATTAACTTTGAATTATAACTTCATGCATCTGTCCCTTCATGTAAGTTCCAGCAAGCAAATATACTGCTATGTACTCTGCAGTTTGCACATCAACTGGTCAGAAACATCTCTAAATCTGTTTTAATATCAATATAAATAAACTACTGCAAAATAGCAAATAAATTTCAAAGGTAACCACACAAAAAGAAAAATTACCACGACAGGAATATTCACGGAAGACCATCTGCTCAGCTCCTCGTTCAATAACAGTGACAACAAACAACGGGCGTCCTCCTGAATCCTCAATCTTGCACACGTAGCGACAACGCTTGTTGATCTGCCGGAAACTCCAGTAGTACCGTGTACTCTTGTAGCCAACCTACAACAACCCACCGGCCATCATTAACATGATTAAAATATCCTAGTGGAAACGTAGCCTTAATACACAGCCACAATGCTAGACTAACATTAAACAATACAAAGCTGTTTCTTGTTGCTGCCAATGTTTGTTTCGTCTTTTCAAACAGTAAATGATAGACATTGCAAGTTTTCGTATATATCCTCCAGAATATCAGCATCTTCTCCCAGAAATATTATCACAATGTGACGAGTTGCTCAGAAGTATTAATTATCAATGCTCACAATTACTAAGCAACACTGCTAGAACAGCAGATAAAAACAGTCACCAACACAGACCGGGTAGACATATTCACTGGTGTTGAAACAGCCACTGTGAATCTGCACTGGCAGAAGCTGGCCAATGTTGTGTATCACAAGGCCACCAAAACGCACCACACATTTCCTCTCCTCACTGCGCAATACTCTAGCAAATCACATACACACATGCAAACAGTATGACTCACACAAATACTGACAGAATGTACATGTCACAATCACCAGCAAACTAAACTCGAGTACTATGGCAGTTAAATACACATAAGTTAACTCTACTGACGTCTAGCATTAAGAACAAGAATTTTAGTTAAACGTTCCACAAAATATCCATATCAGTACTGTCGACAGGAATATGAAAGTCTTTGATTCACACTGCAATGACATTAAAAAGTTCACACAGCTGAGAATTGTAGGCAATGAACAGAATATGTGGGCCATGATGCTTTCAGCTTGGTCAACTTTCCGGGTTATGGACAAACTACGGACAATAAAGACCAGAAAGGCAACAAAAGTATTTAACATATTCATTCCAATATAAGAACAGTATTACTTTACACAACGAGTCCCAGACAATTACACAGAGGACAACAGACAAGTTACAAGGTTTTATCAACAAATGCTTACAAGTTTGTAAACATACTGGGGTCAAATAAAATATTACAACAAAAATCTGAGCCAGGAGCCCATGTATGACCAACGTAGAAGAAAGAAAACTGGACTGAACACATGTTGAAGCAATGACAGCACTGGCAAACCAGCACTGCAGAGAAGACAACAAGGCAACAGAAGAAGGCAGCAACGAAAAAAGAAGATGGAGACAGCAGCATAAATCAACTTCATAAAACAAAGTAAATTTTAAAAAACGTAAAACATTCTAAGAAGTTGAAAAGCAAATCAATTTCCACACCTTTTCTAATTCCCGCGACCTGCAAAATTGCTACACTGATCACACGCTGCAAGAACACATAAACGGCAAACCTTGCAACTTGCTGATTCTCATCACGGTTGACATACACTCGTCGGAACACTGCGATGGAAGACAGCGCATTCTCTGGTTCTGCTCCGCAGTGATCCGTACAAAGCAACGACTGAATGCATCACAAATACAGCAAGTACTAAAGACATACGTAATGACATCATGACAAATCACAAAACAACTGATGGTCAAATCTTGCTATCGTGTAACAAGTATGATATTGTGCACATAGTTCCCTAACGACAGATCAGCACACAAGTAGCTGACAATTCTTGCAAATACTCTTGCAGCAAACTGATCTGATGAATGCAGTACACAATGCATGATACACAAATAGCAAGCAAAAGGAAAAGTTTAACAAAACACTAACCTTGTCTTCAAAGAATGTAACATTGTCTTGCTGTGCACAGGCAATATGGTAAACATTGGGGCATCTAGGCCGGAAACAGCCAGCAGTTGCACCAGATTTGTGACAAATCACACACTCGATTGAACCTCCACGTTTACATGCCGAGTCAACATACATCAGTGCACCATTCATTGTCTCGTATACTTCATTTGACCACAGCGCACAGTTGAGGTGGACCCATTTGTCTGCATCGAAGTTCAGAAGCCTGGGCAACACATCAGCAAAAAATGCTGAATCTCAACAACACACATTGCAAACATCAAATAAACAATTACATAAGACTAACAGAGCCAAGACACACAAATGTGAATTGTTATGAATGCAGTATTGTAAATTAGCCTATTTTTATTTACTAACTTCACTGCATATGTATATTCCGGTAATAAGTTCAATCAGTGTGTGAGATTAATACAAGGTGGGAATATCAAAATGAACACCTTAGGTTATGTTTCACAGAATCAGATAAATAAGAAGTTTTGTATTTCCACGATACAGTTACTGCGAGAATGCAAAATGTTTCCACAATATTATGGTTAATGGTACTAACTGTTGTATTTATCTCAATTACACTGAAGTAATACTCCACTTCTAACTTCTGATATCAGATGGTAATTTGTATAAATGGATGTTTTACATTTATCACCAAAATATATCACTAAATGAGACTCTGCTACTGTTCTGACAAGTACTGGAAGTCTTCTTTGTCGACAATAAAACTTTAGACACAGTGTATGTTAATCTTGAATTTTGTCAGGCAGAGAACCATATTTGTATGCTAGTAATTTTTGTGATAAATGTTGTATTTGTAGTCCATCATTCTGGCTTCGCTAAAAAAGGAATGTCAGCTGAAACATCAAAACACATACACAGTTAACGTACACAACAAAGAGCATTATAATGGCAGAGAAAGGCAACAAGACATCACCTTCCTGGTCCTTCTGTTGGCGCATCACCAGCCACATG
>Ga0049105_1001158_pt1 | contig 11142 bp, 5 predicted proteins | sample WorMetvaBAHAMAS1_FD_61260 | JGI IMG/M metagenome (GOLD analysis project Ga0049105, IMG submission 61260) | Worm MetaG Olavius vacuus BAHAMAS.1 | ecosystem: Host-associated > Annelida > Digestive system > Unclassified | place: Germany: Marburg | collected 2013-04-09 | reverse complement strand
TCGATTGGTACCGACCTCGATGACCTTGAATGACCTTGAACGCCGTAATAGCCTTTATTTTGCGTTTTTTTTCACCGAATTCCACAGATTTTCAGGCCGATTATATCACAGTGGTTGAATATAGACCTATAATGTCTGTAAAATATTGTCTCCCAGTTCCAGTCTTCTACTTTTGGCGAAAACTATAACTCACTTTGCAGCGCGGTCTCTCTGCGATAGCTGAGCATCTTGTTTTCTTTACTGGGCTACTGTACTTGGCCAGCCTTGTCGGTCCCATTTATGTGTTGTCAGATGTCATGTTTTTTTATGAAACTGTTTTATGAACAAATAAAATGATGATGATTACGAGCAGGGCATCAGAATTCCATGGCAATTCTGCTGCTTGGTGAAGGCAGAAACGAATATGAACGAAATGCGTTCGAAAAGGACATAAAAGATATGAAAAGAATGATAATGGACCCTCGAGTTATGGGCATCCGGTCAGTCTTTCTTTCTTGATTTATCTGTAGCTCGTGCATATAGTTTACTGTTTTCAGTTCAGGATTTTTTTAGCTTATTTATTATATCAGGCTATATTTTTCTGAAACAAAGAAAATCAGTCACAGATGAACTATTCGTTTAGAATTTCTGTGAAACTTTGCTGATGTTTACTAGTAGTTTTATGATGGAGGTCGCTAGTAATCAAACGCTTGTAACTGATGTTGCGTGTCCTGTGTTATAAGACCTGAGAATGTTCATGAACTTCGCTCGGAGACGATCAGCTGTGAGCGTATTGCGAACATTTTTGCGGCGAAGGACAACCGACTGGAGTTTCTACTGGTCTACTACACGGGACACACGTTGGAAGGCAAGCAGCTGGAGAAATGCTTGGAGAAAGTGAGCGTTCGCCGTCTGCTGTGCATCATCGACTGTTGTCGTGCCGACGAGGTCCAGCTTATACCGGACAAGAAAGACTGCAAACGGGTAGTGCTGCGGTCGTCAGAAGGTACTGCGAAGGCCAGTCCGACAGCCGGCAGTACGTTTACACGGTACTATCTGGCCGGCTTGCGCAGCGCCATCAAGTGCCCGTGTAAAGAAAGCGTTCAGTGTCCACTGCTGAAACAGTTTCGCGAAAAGTCGCTCGATTCGGGTTTCGTAACTCTCGATAACTTGTTCAAGTATGCCACAAGACACATGGAAAGTCAAAAACCGCGACAGGAAGTCACTTCGTACGATGACAGCAAATTCGAGCTGGCGTTTTTTAATCGAGAACCGATCGTCTACAGTATACAGCTTTTACAGGGAAATAAACGTCTCCCGGTCATCGAGATTGAAGAACAAACGATAGACTTCAACGCCAGCATTGACGATATTTGTGAACAGCTGAGACAAGAAATTCTTCCCAGTCTCTTCAGCCAAGGTTTGCACAATATTTCTCTCATTATTTTTCTCATTTACCGAGTTCGGGCAAAATAACAAATTCCTATTACTTTGATTCAAACATATTGCTGTCTCTGATAAATCCTACTTATGCCTCCGCTGCTATTGTCCGCGGGAGGCATTAAGCAGTCAGCTTATCTGTGCGTGGTTGCGTGCGTCTGTGCGTGCATCCGTCTGTGAGTCCGTATTTTCACCTTTATATCTCGTCAACGCATGGACGTATTTTAATGGAACTCGTCACAGTTACTCAATACCAGGTCCACATAACGCTCATGACATTTTCAAGGTCATGAATTCAAAGATCAAGGTCAGGCTGCGACGGCTATAGAAATCTCGTGAACTCCATATATCCTGGCCACCACTGAAGGGATTTGAACGAAAACTTCCACAAATAGTTATTAGTACACTCGGACCAATCTAGACATGGTTACATTTTGAAGGTCATGAGTTCAAAGGTCATGTTCACAGAACTTCTTTCGGCGGAGGCATCGCGGTCGACGGTTTGCCGTCGAAGAACGTCTAGTTATAAACTGTCAAATTTTATTAAGCCTGATTGATTACCTCTTGTGAGTCTTTGTATAAGTCACAGTTTTTTTTACGTCGGAATAGGTTTTCGCGGCCATTTCCTTAAATACAGCTGTGGAATTCGATAACAGCTGAAATCGTTCGTTTAGTAATTATTCATTGATACAGCCACCGTTTACTTGTGGTATGTCTCACAGTTGTGAATGTCAACTTTTAATAATATATATGGCGATGATGTTTGCATGATATGTAGATGTTGAAGATGGATCATACGATTCGATGAATGATTTCAAACTGCGAACGTCTACTGGATCGGATATCAGTGACCTGTCCGTCTTAAAGACTGCTCTTAAGGACGGAAACGTTGTAATCAATCTTTAGAGCTCAGTAAAAAGTAGCATTGTATCAGTAGACTTTACTGACACGTCAGTACGCCTACGAACAGCACTGCATGTAAATAAGTAAGTAAGTAAGTAAATCGACTTATACACGGCACATTGAAATCAAAGTGTCACTAATGCGCCGCTATCTCGCCAAACAGAAATGCCTTTAAAAGTCGTTTAAAATGTCCAAATTCAATGTCAGGCTGCCGCAGTGAGGGGGGCAGACTGTTCGAAACCCTCTGTCCAGCGACCGAGAAGCTCCTGTCGCCAAGTCGAGTGTTTGTTCTCGGAACAGTGAGGACGCGTGGCGTGAGCGGAGCGAAGCTGGAGGGGGAGGGGGGGGGGGTCCGGAGTCCGCGATCAGCTGGCAGTCGTCGACCAGCTTGATCGATGGAGCTTGACCTCGCAACGACTTGTAGACGAGAGTGGCCAGCTTGTAGTCGACCCGCTGGTTCACCGGAAGCCAGTGCAGGCTACGAAGAACTGGTGAGATGTGGTCGCGTCGGCTATCTCCCGTCAGAAAGCGCGCCGCCGCATTCTGGATCGACTGCAGACGCTTAAACAGACTGTCACTGATGCCGTAGAGCAGCGCATTACAGTAATCCAGACGGCAGGATATGAACGCCTGGACTATAGTGTTTTGGCAGATTCCTCTGGCAGTGATCGAGCCACCGGACGCAACTGACGTTGCTGATAATAACTTGCCCTGTGTAACACAGTGACTTGGTCGGACATCGTTAGTCGACTGTCGATCACAGCACCAAGATCACGTGCGCTGTCAGCGATGCTGACGGTCGACGACAGCACTGGGACACTCCTGATGTTGATCTTAATCTTATCAATCTGGTTCTTGTGTCCCAGCCACATCACCTGCGTCTTGGACGAGTTGAGACGTAGCCGGCTTGAGCTCGTCCATGCACCAACGTCGGCAACACATCCGGCCGGGCGATCTACAGCCAGTGCAGCGTCATCGACCGATGTCGTCACACAGACTTGGCAATCGTCCTCGTATGATTCAGCCGCAGACCATGACTGGCTATGACCTTGTTCAAGTCGGCAGTGTACAGGACGAAGAGGAGGGGCGTGGGTCAAAAGTAGTCCTCTAAAACTTTTTACGATATTTTCACTCTCTTAAATCTATGTAATTTAAAATTATCTTGGTTGTTGCCCAGCCATATTCCTACGTGTATACTAATTTGGTTCATTTATCTGAATATTTGAGTGAATTGTATCACTTTACTAGTAACACCCTCAAATTTTAACAAGAAAAGAAGAAAATCACATATAATGAAAGTGAACTAAATGTAACTGTTAGCATCCGTTATGTGAACTGTCACATTACACGTTGGCTGGCACACATGCCTGCAGTCGCTTGCGGTAGTCTTTCACAGCGTTGTCAATGGCTTCATATGAGGCAAAAATAGCTGATATGATGTTGGTGTTAAAGGTCATTAACGTTGATAATAACATGAAACTTGGTAAATCTCTAGGTCCTGATAGATTGCACATGGAGGCATTTTACTATGGGGAAAAACGTTTGTGTACACTTCCCTGTATATTATTCAACGTTTGTATGAAGTTTGGTTATGTACCTAGTTAACTTCGGTCTGCTAGGGCGGCCCTGAAGTTTTGTTTCAAGACTTGCGTCGCGATGAAATTCGTGGATGATGATGATGATGATGGTGCTGTTATAGTTCCGCTTAAAGCTGGTGATTTGAGTGATGATGACAACTGAGTATCAATTTGGCTTTCAGTAAGGTGTTTCTACTGCTCTCTATACTCATGTGTTTAAAAATACAGTAGATTATTATAGGCGAAATGGTAATTATGTTTCCTGTTGTTTTATTGATTTTCAAAAGGCCTTTGATCGAGTTTATTATTGGTTACTCTTCTCTAAACTCATTGAGTTCATCATCATGTTATGCTGCTGCTCATTTACTGGCGTTCTGGTACAGCCATCAGCAAGTAGTGGCGCGATGGCAAAATGTTTTCTTTCAGAATGTTTTGGTATTACTCGCGGCGTCAGGCAAGGTGGTATGTTATCGCCGTACTTATTTAAACTGTATGTAAGAGACTTGTTGAAAGTAGTTGTGGGATCTAATACTGGCTGTAACATAGCTGGGTGTTTAATAAACATTCTTGCGTATTCAGATGATATGGTCTTGATTCTGTGCAGGAACAATGAAAAAGGCAAAAAAATATGCAAATCGTCCTTGGTGGTCAAAATATATGCAGTTACAGGAAATCGTCATAACCGACTAAAACATTTTCTACATTAACTCATTCTTGGTGCTTATTAACGACTTGTCTACCGGTTGTCCAGTATATAAGTACGGAGATGACACCACCTCTATGAAGTATTACAACCTAAACAATTAAATTCCTACATGGAGAAATACATTTTGAACTTAACTGACTGCAGGGCAACTCTAAATGACTTGCCATTGCTCACTACAACAACTGACGTTATTGATAGGGTTACCTCGTTAAAACTACTTGCTGTTTATATTGACTTAACCATGTCCTGGACTATTCATGTAGACAACATTGTTAAAACAAGTAGCTCAGCTACTGCAGAGAGATCGTGCTGCAGGGTGAGTCAGTTTTAGCCAAAAGTGGAAGACGATATTGTGCAAACATGATAGGTCTGTCTTCAACCACTGTGATGTAATCGGCTTCCAAAGCTATCAAATTCGGTGAAATAACGCAAAATAAGGGCTATTATGCCGTTCAAGGTCATTTAAGCTCAGAGATGTCTATACCAATCGAAAGCCCGTGTGCAAGGCCAGTGAGGCCACTCACTTTGCAAAGTATCTTTGGAGTGTGAACTAATACAAATACTTCTTAATTATTGTATTAATTTACAGATACTGATACTAGATACTGCGACATAGCATGTATGTGACGATGCACTGCATTCGTTTAACGTGGCTTATCACGCATGTTTGTGATTGTGAAAACTACCGACTGTGCACGTACAAATATCGTGCATTTGTCGAACTCTAAATCTGTCTAAATTGATTACGCGGCAGAAAATTCTGACCTACTCTGTAGGTAACTCAACTCGACTCAACTTTATTATAAACACTCTCGCAGTTTACATAGTTGAATTGCTAAATACACAGTAGCATAAAACAATTTAGTAGTAATACAAGTTAATGGAAAATGAAATAACAGTTCTAAATGTAGTAATGAAGCAATGAAAAATACGAAGTACAATGTAGGCACAGCACAATATACAATACAAAAAAATAATCTTTACAGTGTAACGCACGACTAATAATAAAAGAAGATGGAGAAGGAAAAAACAGGACAGTCTATCAGATGAGATAAGCTAATTATTGTGTAATCTGTCCTGACAGTGGCTCAGTGCATTCTGTACCAAATTTGTTGCATTATCTGATTCTAGATTTATGGGATTGCAATCTTTGGCTCTGGTGGTGCAGGCAAGAAGTAGACTTGATGATATCACGGAAAAATTTACGAGAGATATCTACTCTACGACTAATCAGCGTATTCAGCTCTGCATCAAATAGCATGGATCAGTATGGCATCGTCCAGAGAAGTTCAGTATAGCCTTGTAGAGTAGGCATACCTGCCAATCATTTTGAGGGACCGAGGGACCGAGGCGGTGCCACGAGAAAAGCAGCCAACCAGCGCGCCGCAGCAGCGACGCTGCGGGTGACAAATGAAACTAGTGATTATTAGATGATGGGAGTTGGGAGAAGAAAGGATGAGATGATGGAGTTTGCGAGGGGCAAGTAGGAATATTGAAGTTATGAGTGACGATGCCGAATACGTGTATTGGTTCAAGATGTTGATGTACAGTTTGTAAATAAACTATAGTATGAGAAGTCGGTCTACAGCTACCTAACTTACAAATAATGAAACAATGACGATCAACAATTACGAAGGCATCACAAGCTCCCGGCGACGCAGCAACAGGGAGACTGCGAGCCACAATGCCTAATTTGCATAGCTGCTTTCTCGATAGCTTCAAGTTGTCAAGTTTGAGCTTTTGTTAAAGCATAGTGCCATACAGGGGCACAATATTCCAAGATCGGTCTAATAACTGCTCTGTGGTAGTGAAAAAGTTGCGTGCTAGTCAGTCCTGCTCTTTTAAGCTGCTTTAGAAAGTATAACCTGCAAACGACAACATTGTAAGGCATTCACTGGCCTAGCTATCCGTGTGAAAATGCTTGGTGGAGGTGGTCCTCTTCTACGTGAAAATGTGGCCGAAACTGACCCATCTCTTCAAAAACGCCAATTCACTAGCAAAGTGACCGTTTTTCTTCCAAAATTTGACAATAATCTCAAAATTAGCCGTAAGGTTTTTGCCTAGGCCTGCAAAAAGTATCTAGTATTTTACATACTTTTAACATTGTATCTGTATCTTAATACATTTAAAGTGCAGTATCTTGTATCTTTATTTAAGATACTTTTTTGCTATGCATCTGCATCAGTATCTAAGATACGTGGAAACAGTGTCTTACACAGTACTGGTGGCATGTGCCTGATGCTGCTGAAAATTGCCAGAGCAATGATGCTACGCTATAGGCCTAGATCTATTCCACTTCGACCCACGCGGCAGAAAGCTTTTCATTACAGCTTCATGACGCCAGCTCCTTTTCAGAGAAGTGTAAACTGATGGTGCTGAAGTGCTCCAACAGGGAATCCTCTCCCAGACCTCGGCCGCTCGACCCGTCCCCAGAGTTTCACGGATGCGCCAGTGAACACGGAACGGCGCTCACTGAGCACCAGTAATACTGGACTAACACTAATACTGAAACACATACCGAAACATGACTTTAACACATCACTGAATTCGAGTTTCTTCTTCGACCTAAACTTTTCTTAAATAAATGGCACTTTTAGTGTGCGAAGGCTAATAAAACTTTAGTCTAACTTGTGTAATTTTCATACCTGATTTTTAAGTGGTGTAATTTGTATATATGCATGGTGTAAATCGGGATTTGTTTCTGTAATTTTACTGCAGTTTGTTGTGCAGCTAAACTCGTTGAAATACAAACGATTCTTATGTTATTTTTACTTGAACAGATTTTTGCTATTAAAAATTAAATTATAGGTAAGGGGCCACAAATTTATCAAGTGCGCCGAGTTTGGCACATTTGGTATCAAACTATCAGTTCGATACTGCGCTGGACTGCCGCATAAATGTGCAGATGTGTCGTCCAGCAGCTCTGGCTACGTTTTCCATTAACTGACATCGGCACTCATGGCCAAGTCATATTCGTGCTAAGCTTCAACATTATCTAACGCAAAATGCTCTATTATTTATACCATTGGAAACACTGTTGGAAACATAGCACAGTGTTTCCGAGGTTCGCACATTCCGACATTATTACATAGCGTCCGTCAACACTCCACACCGTGACATATTCGCATACAGTCGAAGTCGTCACCGCATTTGTAGCCTACGCGATTATTTTATAACTCACTTGCATATAAAGCCTCTTATGAATGTTTTCAGTCGGAATATATCTACAAAATTCGATGACAGAAAACCGTATCCATTTCCTGGAAAAGAACTAGTGGTTGTTGAGTCGTTTCGACCGCAGATACACGTGTGAGAGACAGATGATGGACGAACGGATGGACGGACAAAAGGAATAGCTGTAGCATACGTTGTAAACTTGCAGTTCGTATAGTGTAGCGCCCTGTAGACCGGATCAGCTGTCAGTAGCAGATGGTGCGGTCGCTGTATGTTACTGCATAGCGACTGCAGCATCTGCCGCTGCTGTTCAGTGTGCTCCGCTTCCACCCGTCACCATCCACGACACATTCAGCATTCTGTGCGCTTGTGTGACGCGACAGCCTCTGAATCTTACAAGTCGTCTTCCCAAACGTCGAAAGGCTATACAAAACGGAACCTAGACAGAATATAAATGGAGATCAGCTACGTTTTTAACGCGTCGAAAGATGACAGTGGGTTTCTGCAGTCGCTTTCATTTGGCGACATCGACGCTGACATCGGAACAACAGACGCTGTAATCTGGAACATCACCGTCAGGGCAACATCGAGTGATAATAACGTACTGTATACTGTACCTGTCTACCTTATCGTTCTACTGTCATTACTGTACGGTTTCATTGCCATAGCCGCTGTGATCGGCAACGTCGTCGTGCTGGCGGCAATCGCACACAGTCGCGGTATGCACACCGTCACCAACTTCTTCATCGCCAACCTGAGTGCCGCCGACGCTCTCATCGGTGTGTTCAGCATTCCGTTCCAGTTCCAAGCGGCACTGTTGCAGCGCTGGGACTTGCCAAAAGTGCTGTGCAAGGTGGCGCCGTTCGTGAAGGAGTTATCGGTGAGCGTAAGCGTGCTGGCGCTCGTCGTCATCTCTGTCGATCGCTACATCGCGGTTCTTCATCCACTTCGTCAGCGAGTGTCCCGCCACGCTGCTGCTGCCGTCATGTTAGGCGTGTGGCTGATCGGCGTCGTGGCCGGCCTGCCGTCGGCCGTCGTCTTCCGGGTGGTGTCAGTGCCGCTGGTTCACGGCGATGACGAGGGGCCCAGAAAGCCGTTCTGCATGGCGTCGTTCCCACGAGTCGGTGGCATCGACACTGGTGCCGCATACAGACTCCTGCTAGCCATGCTGCAGTACTTCGTGCCGCTCGTCGTAATCTGCTTCACCTACGTCCGCATCATGAAGCACGTCTGGCTGAGCAACAGGACACCATTAACGAAGAACGAGAACACGCACCATCAGACCAGACCACAACTGTGACATACGCCAAGACACTGGTTGGACGTCTGGCTGAGCAAGACCCCCGGTTATGCGGTTGACTCGAGAGACCGCATCATCAATCGTAATAAAAGAAAGGTTAATGACTTGTTACCTTAACTATTAAATGTAAAAAGATTAACTTCTGACTGAATCTAGATCAAAAGAATTCTGTTAATGAAGTCATTTATTTGGAGTCAGACTTGGTGAAAATTAACACCGACAGAAGATCCGCGGCTACGAATTAGTTGGATAGATAGAAAAAGAAATTGGGAAAAGCGATTGCAGGCAGTGTTGTATGTCACTGATGGTTTTAGCGTGAAAACGATGGTGGACTGCACATGTTCTGATTCTAAAAGTGCATACATAATCTCTACTTGTACATGCGACAAAAACAGGCTCGAAATCGGGGAGCGAATGCGCTGAATGGAAGTAATCAACCATTATCAGTGTGTTTTGGCAGTAATCAGTAGATTTAATTGTTCATATTTGCTTGGTTTTCTTTTATTAAACGGAAATCTATTTATTTAACGTCACTTTTATTTCTGCAGTAAGTTAGTACCTTTGATGTAATAAACATTAATTATGAAAACGTATTCAGAGACATTTTATGCTTTATAATTTTTATTTTTTAACGTTTTTATTTTTTAATAACATTGCACGACATTAATCCTAAACGTATTGAACAATAATGGATATGTTGGAAAACATTGCACGTTTTTTCTGACTCCTAACTTATATGTGAACAATTATAGCATGGCTGCACAACAAATTAAAATATTTTAAATCCACGCCCATGTTTTAAACAACGAGGTTTATACAACGTTTACCGACGTTTTATTACTTTTTTATTTTAAAAAGGCGTTCACAAATGTTTTAAAATGTTATTTTGAACGCTTAGTACATCTGCGGTGAGTAGATGCAGTTCCTTTTCTGCAATGATAGATATTTTGATGCGTGATGATTGATGACCCAGTAAACGATCATTAGCATACTCTATAGAATGTGAAACTTTCATAGTCCACTCCACCGAGCTAAACTATAAGTAAAACTATCTTTTTTTAAAAAAATATTTCAGATTTTTAAGTCCTAATATTCGAAACCTGAAAATGTACATTCAGACATAATAATAATAATAATAATAATAATAACACGCTGACTTCTAAGGCGCCATAACGTGGAGTCCAATTCAAGGGCGCCCGCGCTAGAGGTGATTAGAGTCAGAAATAGTATGTCTTAAGTTGAGACTTGAAACTCTGCAGTGAATCGTTTGCCCGGATTTCCGGATTTCATGTGACCTTCAAGAGAAGAAGATTTTGCGCAGAAGTCGGTTGCGAGGAGGTTGAATTGAGTTGGTAAAAATAGGACGGACTCTACATACCAGGGAGCTTTACGGCGCTCTGAGCCGGCGAGGGTTAATTTACGTACTCAGTTATGCTAGCATACGACCGTACGTCAGTCGGATGGCTGGCTCAGTTAACTGCCAGCGAATTTAACCAACCAGGTCAGTATACCAACAGTCCTGGTCGAAGGCCTACCGTTAAGCATAGTTAGCTGTTTCTTCTCCAGCAGTGGTCGTGACCATCGCCAGTACTCATTGTGAGGCTGACCCGGCTAAATTGGTCTGAGAGACTGGTTAAATGCCAAGATAGTATGCCAGAGAACGGCCACCTACATGTATGTCGGTACTAACCGGCTCGACTAGAGTAGCTTCGTTGATATGCGAAACTCCCTTACAACTAAGCCACAGTGCCACACCGCCACCCAACGTTCAAATACACTAGTCTATTATACCGTACATTGGGCTAATACGCCTCGTCAATGGAAGTCGTCTTTGGCGATAAGCTCTTCGGAAAATGCCAGACAACTATTGAGTGGTGTGTCGTTGCTGTATAGTGCTGTGCATGCTGCTGGTTTGTCGGTAGTGTGGTTACAGAACTGGTGGAATTTTAAGTGGTTAGACTGACCGATTTACTTCGATAGTCGAATAACTATTATTACTACGCTGATACAGCGTTTTACACACACGAAACAAGACAGATCGGTGTATTGATGTCCGGACACTA
>Ga0049105_1001157_pt1 | contig 11148 bp, 7 predicted proteins | sample WorMetvaBAHAMAS1_FD_61260 | JGI IMG/M metagenome (GOLD analysis project Ga0049105, IMG submission 61260) | Worm MetaG Olavius vacuus BAHAMAS.1 | ecosystem: Host-associated > Annelida > Digestive system > Unclassified | place: Germany: Marburg | collected 2013-04-09 | reverse complement strand
AACATACACAGGAGACATACAGCGATGCAAAGTGCCGTTGTAACTTGTCAGTTCACCTTTCAGTGTGATGTACGCGACGAAAAACATTTCAAGTCCACTCAGTCATCGTGCTATCCACGTTGGTTACGACGAAAGAACGCCCATGATTGATTTTGATTTTTTGGTTTGATGTGATTGGGTTTGATTTGACTGCGCTGATGGATCGCCGGCGTCGCTAAACGCCGCCTACAGCACCTGTGGACCCGCAGCTTACAGCTACCGCAGACCTGCGACTGAATGGCATGTTCGTCGTTTTAGTGCGAGAAGTACATTGCCAGGAAGTAGTCAGCGCTCACACGTCAGTAATGCATTGACCCATCACTATTTAAATGTCTGAAGGGTAGAATATATAACCTGACGTGACGCAAATGAATTTACAGTGTTTACTTCTGGGTTTGACGACGGTGTAAATATTGCATGAAAAAATGGGCGATTGTCCACGTAATAATACAGATGTCGATTAACATACAAAGGAGTTTGTGGCTGATTAAGGTAAGCAACAGATTGTGGACGACATACAAAGCACGTAGAAGTCTCAGGATGCGCGACAAAAGTGAAAAAAGCCACGTCGAATTTGGCACCCTATTCTGCACATATGCCAAATGCGGATGTTGCTGCGGATAAAATCCGCACTTTACCGACGCACACGCCGTATGCCGTATCCGCACATCCGCATGCATGTAACTATCAATCACCAATCACATTACTGAGTTTGTCCGTCGTAGTTATACTAAACAACAGTTTACACCGTACACCCCTGTGCATTAAAAGTGATTTCAACAACTTATTGTTGTGTGTTTTATTTCAATAAAGGATAATTAAATTTAAAGAGAAGCTTAAGCTTTGGCCTAAAAACCCACGACTACCCATTTTAACAGTGATTAGTAACTAATAATAAGCACAATTTCGAATTCATTAGGCCTTCTTACCTAAGTAATTCTAATTAAAATAATTAGACCCATTTTCGCTGAGGGGAAAATGTAACTGAAAACTAAAAGTTAGCTAAAGTAAGTATTTTACTTTAGTGTAATTTATGAACAGTATTTGCAAGAATAGTTTAACTAAAAGTTTAAGTAATTTTGCCCATCACTGTTCACTTCTGCTTTCCGCTGCAGTGCATTTAATTGTAAGTTGAACTTAACAGTGCAGAATTTGCAATCAATTTTAATTAACTGTAATTAACAATTGCACACAATGTAATTAATTAGGTCAGTAAGTGTACTCTAAAAATTAGTTAGGCCTACACATGTAATATGATACAGCAGTAGGCTGTGTTTAAAGCAAAAGTGCAATGAAGGTAGGCAATAGGCATATGCTCATTTGTGGCATTTCCGCATTGCCACATCCGCATTTTGCCCATAACATCCGCAGACATATCTGCAGTATTTCTCCGCATTTTACCACTTTGAAGATCTGCACATCCGCAAATCCACACATCTGCATTTTACCAGAGCCCAAACAAGCCCTTAAATGTATGCTTCGACTTCCTCTCTTCTTTCTATTGGATGCACTGCCATCTTCTGTTAAGATGGTTGGTGTGCTTTCATTCTCCACCTCTCTCTCCCCTCCCTCTCTGTTTTTTGGCAGTCTGTTAACTTTATGATAATTGTTGTTGTTGTTGTTGATCATATATGGCCAGTACGAGCCAGGTTCCACACTGGTACAATCGACAATGGTGGAATGCGCCGAGAGAGTGTGCAGTAGTACAAAGTGCAACTTCTTGGGAGCCATTACTGTTACACATCTTACACAATAAGAATAGACTATTACTAAGATGTGTACTAGTAATGGCTTCCAGAAAGCGGCACATTGTAGTCTGCTGCACACTCTCTCGGCACTTTGGACGGCTGGCGGGGCCGCTGCATGTGTTTGATGCCGGTGTGTGATGACTTACGTTCTGTGAATTCTACTTGACATGCAGAATTGGTATTTACTATGTAACAAACAAAGGGTTTTCATTTACCGTCATATCTGTTAGCCATTTCTGACTATATTGGGCTGGTGCATGGTTTACTATGTGGCTGGTACCAGTGGTACGTGGCCGAAGCGGAGAGTGTGGCCTGTGTATGGTTTATGCTGATCACTTCTATGCTGTCTTTCTTTCTTTACTTCAGTTTCCCATACAACAGCAGCAAAGCATTTGAACAGCTGGCACTGGAACCTCTCATAACATGTCAAGCATATGCCAGTTTATGCTTCACAGTTTTGTTTCATTTTTCTTAGAACATATTCGTTTGTTTCTATTCCTCGTCAGCTGATTCTCAATATTTTAATCTATAGCATGAATGATCAAATGCATCCTTTCATTTACTCGGCGATTTTTTGCTTGTCCAGCTTCTGCATGCATATTTCAACATTTATCTTTATCACGTCTTTCATCTGTTGCTGTTATGGTGCCAAGGTATTTGTTCTGTGATATTCCAGTCGTGCTCCATTCGTTGTGATTCCACATTTCACCTCCTCATTTTTACCAATAACCACAGTCTTCATTTTCTTCGCATTAATCTCCATCGTGAATTCCCTTCCCTTTGGTTTGTACATTTATCCATTGTTCTCTGCAACTTTTAGTGTGTGTCACCGATGAACATTGCAATGTTGTCAGCATACCTGAAGTTGTTGACATTTTGTCCATTAACATTAACAGCACTATATAATGTTGATGGGGCCATTTTCAGATTGGATGCTCTAATTGGGACAGTGTTAAGTTCACTTTTGCTTGTTATGTGCATAAACAGTGCGGATACTGTTGATTACAAAATGTTAAAATGTGTAGATGACACTGATCTACCAGTTGGTTTTTAGGAGAGATATAATGGTGAGCATTGCATTGCATGATATGTACTTCTGTATGTTTCAGCTGAAAGTCATTGCCATAAATGATTCACTGGCTGTTGTGTACCAAGATGGTGTCAAGTTCGACAATGATCTTCCTGAGTTCAAGTAAACAAGTTTGCTATCTAACTCGTTCAGTATTTCCACAGTCTACACATCGCATTAGTTAACTATGACCTTTGAGAGCAGTGTACTGTACTGACAACAAATACATGTTTCATACGATCTTACTTTAGACTTCATATTTCTTTCCAGTTACTAGCTCATTGGGCAGCCCATTACTTCCATTATTTTGTATCAATGCCTTGAGACAAATTTCTTCCCATGCTTTGTCTGTTGTTTTGATATTTCTCCTCAACATTCCCCTCCAGCTGAAGCGCACACGACCTGGATTTCTCCTTTCATCGGAAATCCCATGCAATGCCTGTTTTGCTGTTCTGGAGTCTTGAATTAGAGAAATCTTAAATGATGATAGGAATGTAATATAATTTACAAATATTTATCTGCACACCAGCTGTGCTGTGTGAAGCAGATATTGTATTAAGTCTGTCCATGGTGTGTGTATGACTTTATGTGTGTGTTTCCCAAAACTAAAAAGCTACTAGTTACTTCTTAACTAATCACAGATCGGTGTAACTTGGTGTGAATGTGTCCTACAAGGAACAAACAGAAGTGCTTAAATTCTGGTGATAGGTCACCTCACCTCAGCCTTTGAACTTGAGAGCTATTTTTTTCATTTTTTTGCATTTTTGTGCCTTTGCCGGCAATTATCTGCCGAAGCCTTTTTGTTTTCAGGCTGTCAGTGTGTCCATCCGTTCATGTATTCATCTTTGTGTGATAATATACAAAAGTTTGTGAACATGATATCTTACAAACTGCTTGTGAGAATTTCACGAGATTTACATCTAAGAAGCAGTTGAAGACAAAAATGAACCAGTTAGGTTTGAGGTTAAGAGGTCAAAGGTCAAGGTCATGTTGAGACCATATATGGTCACAAAGGCACTTCGAGAATTTTGAAGGTTGCAATTCATAGCTCAGGGGCATATATAACCTTTCGGTGAAGGCAAATCGGTCAATGGTAGCATACCGCTGTTAGTGTTTGTTCATTGTGCTGCTTTCAAAAGACTGTGCTTTCCTGAGTGTAGACAGAAGTGAAGCTATGGGTGTTATTATAAGGCATCAAGCTGAGTCTGGGAAGAGACACTATTTTGGTACTCGTCCCAATTTGCGTGTTGGTGCATTTTGATAGCTGACGGCAGTATGCATAGTGTATCACTGCAGTTGCAAAGTGGAGTAGTGCTGTCTGATTTTGAGCTAATGTTGTGGCATCTGTAGCACTTCTGGTGGTGTCCATATGCACAGTGATAAAGTGACCTTCACTGCTCCTACCCTGATGTGGGTCAAGGTAATAAATTGTTTTATTACCATACGCTTTTGCAGTTTCACGTACTTGTGATTGAAAGAACTAATAATCGCTTAAAACTAGTTATACTGGTGATCCACAGATGGCACAGACCTACTGATATTGTGCTGTATATCATGTTGTTTCAGTTTAAGGCAAAGTAGAATTATCGTCATAACGAGTAACGACACTGAACTGTATCTCTACCTTTGGCTTGTAAAATTTTGCCATCAGTGATAAGGTGCACAGCATATTTTAATTTTTGTTTGTTTTTTTTAAATACATTTTTAATTTAAAATAATTTTTTGGGCATTGAAAATTGCACCAGAAACAGCATAGAATGTAGTGGAGATAGCCGTTGCTCAGTGTTGGATTTTAGTGAAAAAGGTGCTGTGTGTGAATATCTTGCGTTTAGCATATAATCGTGATGAGACTGATCCTGTTACATTTGATTACATTTGTTTTTGATTACGTTACCTTTTTGAGGTTTTCCCTGCAGCAAACCACGACTGATGTAATGTCCTCGACAGAATGTTAGCAATGTAGTGTTCTCTTCATACACATTACGCTGATGAAGTTTGATATTTATACGCAAAAAGACAAGAGGCTGGCTTCAGTGTTGTGATAAAATGTATGCATTACGTTTGGCATTGTGCTTTTTTTAGAGCTTGAAAATTAACATATTAATTAATGAATGCATTAACATATTAAGCAATTAATTGCGATTAAAAAATTAACGCCGTTAACAATTTTAACGCTGCACCATAAAATAGTTCAAATCTCAGCACTGCAGTTTTGACTGCATTATTTATATTAACTGACAAATGAACGTGTATTTAATGTGAACTGTCAAGCTTATCTTGATGAAATTTTACAGTGGCACCAGCTCGCAAACCCCACATTCTGTATGAACAGTTGCGCATGCTTGGCCATACAGTGGTTGACACCTACTTGAAAGATATACACAGACAAAGTGTGCATTAATAACGCATTAATGCACAATTAAAATGTTAATGCATGATGTGTTAACACGAGCGATAAAAAAAATATTCGTTTTTGAGCTCTAGCTTTTTTACTTTGCTAATGCTCGAGACCATCTGCATGTCTTGCTGCTGTTATTAGAAGAGTCAGCCTGTCAGACAAACTGAAGTAGATACTGTTGTTGCCAGAGAATATGACTGACTGTTGAGATCTCCTGTGTGCTGGCAACTGTAGGCAGTCGATATGGTTCTGAAGAAGATGAAAGATGCTGAATTTGACTTTGGTAAAGTGGTTGCCGTGTCTGGAACTGGACAGGTACAATTCCGTTGTTTGCATGTTTTATGCTTTACACAATTTTTTATTTCAAATTAAATTGCTAACACTCTCCAAAATTTCTATTTTTCGTAAATATTACTGGAGGATATGTTTTGTATTATTGTTGTGCAAAATCCATTTGATGGTGATCTTGAAATAAAAATCATTAAAAGTGATATGAAATCTTAATCGAAATCTGACATCAAAAATGTATTTGCAGTGTAAGTCAAACCAACAAAGTATGCCAAATTGTGCAGTCAAATTTTCAAGCTACTTGTTAACAAATGACTGCGCTGTGAATCACTTTGGTAGCAGTAATTTTAACAGTCTGGCATCACTACTCATGCAGTTTATTCAGAAACACTGTAGATTTGCCTTGTATCAGAATGTGCAGTGGTACCACACCTTGGATTCCTACATTTAGTTTTTTCTGGACTTTCACACCGCTTTACAGCTAACCAACAAAATTGCCATTGCTCTAACTGTTGAGTGTTTACCCATTTAACTGGATTTATTTGTCAGTTGGGTGGGACAAACCCCCAGAATGAGGGGGATGAGGGGGTAAAAGTCGACATTGTCAAAGGAGAAGCAGTGCTCCTTGCTTTGGTTCCTTGTGATGCCACCAAGTAAGGATTCTGTTGTTCAAACGCAATTACAGCAAAGTGATTGACTTTTGGTAGTAGCAGTGTTCAAATGTTTTATTGCCGACTTTGTTTTGACATGGTATACAATCAGCTTTACCAGTCTAAACAGATTTGAACTGGGCTTGATGACAGTTTTGTGATGAAATGTTCCCCGCAGAGAATCCCTATTTTGGCAAGCAAGTTGTAAATAGCATTAGAAAGTCTTTCCATTCAATAAAATGTGTCATAGGCATTAATAACCTTTTTCCTATAAAAGATTTTCTGTAAGTAGCATGATACATTTGCTCTATGTACAGCCTTGTGCCGAAAACAAGTGTGCATTACTGGAGATTGATTGTAGTGTGTTTGCTCATTTGGGCATAACTTGCCAGTTTGTGCTTATTATTTTGATGATTTTATAACATATACATTAACTTATCTTTTCTACGTTATAGCCGTACTGCTAACATTTGAGTCTGCTGATACCATATTCGTACTCTCTGATATTTGTGTTTTAGCAACATGGCAGTGTTTATTGGCGTGTGGGTGCAGAAGAAGTTCTGATGTCTCTTGATGGTGCTAAGACGATGGCTGAACAGCTGGCTGTATGCTTTTGTTATATTGTATTTTAAGCACAGTCTGTACGAACCGACTTTGTATCTACTTGTTTCTGTTGTGTGTTCTGCGACAGCATTCTAATGGGATTGTATGTCAGCCAAAGACAGTGTCACTCCACAGTAATATTTGTATGATTTTGTGATCATTGTCATCGTAAAATATTTACAGGGGCCCACAGTTATTCGAGTACTTTTCAGAGCCACCCAGCCACCATGTTACTGGCTCTCTATAGTTTCCTAAAGAAAAAATTGACTGCTCTTGTATGTGAAAATATTTTGTTGACACATAGAATAGTCAGACAAATAAGTGTACATGCAATCGGTGGCAAAAAGTCTCACTGTTCTAAGTACCAAAAGGTATCAAAAGTGGTGGATGATTATCAAAGTTAGAGCCAATTAAAAAGTGAGCAGTTTTTGGAGCCACAGTGTATATATCTGTCTGCATGCATGAGTGTATAATATAGTGACAATTAAAATCTCTGTGTGATGGTTAGGACTGTTTCAGCATTGAGGATTCACCCGTGTGGATGGACACAAGCACCGAAGAACAGTGTCGAAACCTGGAGCAGAAGCTTGGTGGAGCACTGGTATTCTGATTATTTTGTGTATTACGCAAGCTAGCAGGTTGAACATGTATTTTTAGCAAAAACACTGCTATCTTTCATGTTGTATAAGAATGTGGGTACAGTTTCTTTCATTTTGTGATAAACCACGCATTTGACAGACAGAAGGACATAAAGATAAACAGACAGAAAAGCCTTGGAAATACCGTGCATTACATTACAATGCAGTCGCAAGGTAAAATGGGGTGCCAGTGATTCAGTTTTTAAGTTTAAAAATTTTAAGTTGCTAATTGTTAATTTCTCAAGCTCTCAGCAGTTGATAGTGAGTGTAATCAATAATGTTTGACGGAATTTCGGTTTCGGTTTTGTCGCCGAAAGAGTAGATTTTAACACTTTCGGCATACTTTCCGTTTCGGCCGAAAGTAGCCGTGACACTTTCGGTAATATATCGGTTTCAGCATCCGTGATGCCGAATTTCGGCGGGCACCGAAAGCAGGTCAGATCATCAGATATGGTGAGCCACTGCCGCACTGTAGGTGGTGCAGCACTGCAGCTGAATCAATGCTCCATTGTCTAATTACCCTTCCACGCTCATGACGACTGCCGAGCTACAGGAGCTATCTAGGTCCCGAGTGGCCACAGCAGCATGAATGGCGTCAGGTGGTCTGGTCTCATCTGCATCTCAGCGTGACTGCGTCACGGGGGAGGGGTCAAGCCCAGTGAATGCATGCATTGTCTGGCTTAGTTGATGGTATCGTGTGATTGTATATCAGACGTTTCTCGGTTAGTACGCATACTAGACTTCTGTATAAGTGTATAGGTGTCGAGCTTGCATGTAGTTGTACAGTGTCGCGAGAAAAAAAGCCGATATGAGAGTACTTCGGGAAAGTCGACAACGAACCATGTAAAGCTGAACATATTGAATGTGATCTTATTGTTTCCTAAGACGTCGATAGCTGGAGGCGTCACTATAGTGATAAGTCGCATGCATGTTCGGTTTCGGTTTTCTGCCGAAAGTGGATAGTCACTTTTGATGTAATTTTAGTTTTGGCCGAAAGTCGTATCCTGCTTTCGGCGTGACTTTGTTCGGTTTCAGCTGAAACTGAAATTACCACTTTCAGTCGATCTTCAGTAATCAATAATCTGTGTGAAGTTTCTTGAGTGTAATTTAGCTCTGTGTATGCACAGAAATTGTCTGAAATCACTGGATGCCGGGCTTACCATCGGTGCACTGGAAACCAGATCGCTAAGATCTATCAGACCAAGTCTCAGGCATATGCAAACACTGAGGTGTGTCTTGTGGTTTGTACTACTGACTGCTTCATCATTTATTCAGTAATTAATTGCCATTGTTCTATTTATCCCTTGATATCTGGTAGTGGACAAGCTCTTTCAGCACTGTGTGGATGATCTGAGGAGGCTGATGGTTTGGAGTGAATTGATTGTGGAAAGCGATTCCAATATCGTAGAAAGCATAGGCTGAAATTTGAATGAAGTGATGTCATATGAAGTTGAACCATTAACGTGGAACACTTTACGTTCGCCAAAGTGACAACTTGGCCATCTTCAAATCAAGACTGAAAACCGCACTGTTCACAACTGCCTTTGACTCTTAGGACGTAACGTAACCTCCCCATGCGCCTCTGTACCCACCCAGCATAGACATCACGGCGCTCTAGAAATACTCATTGTATAGTATTGTATTGTAACTGGTAGATTAGGTATTGTAAGAGTGTGAATTAGCTGATAGTGGGTACTAACATGAATGGCCTACTAGAACAGAGATAAATGCATATGTCCGTGCCAATCTGCCGGTAACAATCAGTGCAGCAGGTTTGATATATTAAAGTTATGTGATATTGAACATTTTCTGTCACACTGTGGATTGCCGGAGAAATGCCGATGTTATCTGCTGCTGTTGTTGTGTTCTGTTAAAGTGTATAAGCCTCGTCAGCAGCTTCGGTGCCAGCTTAATGCTTGGCGCCTACGCCCCGATAGATGAAAGCGATGGTTCGGGCATGAATCTCATGGACATCAAAACCAGAGAATTCTCTTCTGCATGCCTACAGGTACATTACTTACTGAAAATTAGATGTGTTCGTTGTTACCGCCTGCTAGTGTGGCGTGGTAATGTTTTTGATCGTGTCTGTCTGTCTGTCTGTAATGCTGTAACTTTTGAAACCTTGACTTAGAAAGTTCATTAATATAATAATATAATAATAATATTGCTGACAATGTTTATGGTGCTGTCATCGTGACATAGTCATTGCGAGAGTTCACCCGGTTCATTTGATGAATGCAGACTGAGCGTCGGGTGGCCGCCAACCCTCAGACCAAACCGACCGATTTGGGCTGTGAGTATGCCGAAAGATTGGCTGCTACCATCCGCAGACACCATCGCCATTTATTATTATTACTCGGCTCGTAGGCTGAAACTCATTTTACCGTCCCACGGAGGGTGGAAGGCTGAGTCAACCTAGGCACTGCAGTAAGGGTGCACAACCCGTGCCCAAGGCTGTATATCGCAGTGACTGTCGTGATAAACACAACCGGCCGCGGTGAGATTCAAACCTGGGTCCTCTCGCACCGCAGTCAGGCGTCCTGCCACTAAGCCACCGCGACATTGTTGGTATGCAGGTGTATCTTCGGAATGTCTAGGTCCGGTTCATATATCGAGGTTATCGGGTCAAGGTCAAGGTAACCGGAGCAAAAAAGTGTGTTTCTGTATGCTGTTAGTGGGTGATATGCCTTTGATTGAAAGGCATTCTAGTGTAGTTTATTTTGTGAGTTTATTATTTGGCATTTATGAATTCTTCATAATGGACGGATGGATGTGTATACATTTTTGTACAACGTGTTTCAGAAAAAAACATCCACTCATATTATTGGCTATAAGTTTAGGAATGGTTGTCTGATTTTAATAATTTTTGACACCAAAATTCCTCACATAATTTGACATCGCAAGACAGCTTAGTTGTCCACCTCACCTAACTAATGTGTCTACACTACCTTGTAAAAGTTATTGCACGAGTTTTGTCGCCATACATTACATTTCCATACAGGTTATGGCCTTTTGGCATCAAATTTTCACTAACTGTTGAAACAACAGTTTTCAACAGTCAACAACTGTTTCCGTCATGTTTACTAATATGGGGAATCATGCAGGAGAGGGTCTACAACAAAGGGAAGATTGCAAATATTGAAGAACTTCACCAGCACATCGTGGACGAGTGGGTACGTCTTGGGTACGTTGCTTTTCGCATGCCGGACCTAAAGCATGGAATGCGTTGCCTTCACTGCGCATTATCGACAGTGCAGTGAAGGGGGCGAAAACGACTGCGAGCATGTGCTGCTGCTGAAGGAGGAAAGTTTGAACTTGAACTGTGACTCCTGGTGCAACAGTGTTGTTGCAACTGTGCATTATTACTTTGCCGTTTAATCATTCGACTGCTTGTAACATTTGCCGTGACTGTTTTCAGTGTTCTTGGACCCTTTCAGTCACGTGCAGCCGGTGTGTAACGCATTTTGTGTAAAACTTACTGCAAACAGTGACACTGAACAAAATAACATCAGCAAATCAACCTTTCCTGTATGTGTTAGTGAACATTTTCACATTTAATGAATTGTGGAACGTAACTTTTTGTCACAAAACAAGGCATGTTTGTAATGTACGGCGACAAAACTCATGCGATAAGTTTTACAAGGTAGTGTAGACACATTAGTTAGGTGAGGTGGACAACTAAGCTGTCTTGCGATGTCAAATTATGTGAGGAATT